>WNGJ01000009.1_pt1 | contig 130794 bp, 133 predicted proteins | sample 5400611 | NCBI WGS metagenome assembly WNGJ01 (sample SAMN13153375, study PRJNA577476) | soil metagenome | isolation source: 40 cm soil or saprolite under Garry oak tree replicate 1 | place: USA:California | collected 2016-06-15 | reverse complement strand
AAACGGTCATCGGTCGGCTGCTGGCTCAAGAACCCGCAACGGCCGCCCGGCTCCCCCGAGCGGCCGCACGCTTGCATGGTCTGCAGCCAAACGCTCCCAGACGACAACCCGGCAGGTGACGCCGCCAGGCTGCGTGGCGGACTGCCGCGCCGCGCCGCCAGTGTTGCTGGCGGGCTAGCGTCGGGACCAGTGCTGGGGTGCGACCTCGGCCTCGGCCAGCTCGAAGGTGGCCGCGTAGCCGTCAAAGGCCACCTGCCGGTTGACGGCATAGAGCGCCTGCGGCGCGCAAAGGAAGATGCTCAATGCCTGGTCGTAGACGAACCGGTCGATGTCGGTGGTGAGCCGCCCGAGCGCGACCGGATCGGTCGTCACCGCGAACCGGGCGAGCAGCTGCTCGAGCTCGCCGATCGGCGGGCCGGCCCGGAACGCGCCGGTGGAATGGAAGAACTCCCGGTGCAGCACCGCCGGTGGCGCGTCCGCGGAAAGGTCGAACCAGGCGTGGACGAGCACGTCGAACGGCAGCGGCAGCACCTTCTCGATCAGGGCGTGCTGGGCGGCCAGCAGCTGGTTGGGTGGGATGACGGTCAGCTCGACCTCGACCCCCAGGGACGCCGCGAAGTCCTCCGCCAGCAGCCGGGCCACGCCCTCCAGATCAGCAGGGGCGGCCAGCCGCAGCGCCCGCCCGGCCGGCCAACGCGCCTCGGCCAGCAGCTGCCGCGCCTGCTGCGCGTCGTGCGAGTAGGGCTGCTGCCCCTTGGGCACCCCGGCCGCGTAGGGCGGGGTCAGCCCCGCCAGCGGGTAGGCGCAGCCCGCGAACACATCCCGGATTAGCCTGTCGCGGTCAACCGCCAGGTTCAGCGCCCTGCGGGCTCGTGGGTCGTGCAGCGGCGCGCCCTCGGCGTCGCGGTTGATCACCCCGACCAGCACCCGCATCGCATCGACCCTGACCAGCTTGGCATGCTCGGAGTCGCTGACCCGTCGCGCGTCGGCGGGAGCGACCTCGGTCACCACATCGACCTCGCTCTCCGTGGTGCACACCAGGTCAAGGGCCTCGGCAGGCGACAGGTCGTTGCGGAAGACGACCCGTTCCAGGCGCGGGCCGCGCTCGAGGTTCCAGTGGTCGGGGTTCGCCTCTAGCACCAATCGCTCACTGCGGGGCTGGCTCGTCGGCAGCCACACGCAGGCGAGCGGGTCGGCCTGCACCAGGGCGACCTCGACCTCCAGCGAGGAGTAGCCCTCGGTGAGGGTGAACGGTCCGGTGCCCCACGGGCCCGGTGCGTCGATCACTCACCAATGGCCCTCACCGGTGCCGCGCTTGCGGTAGCCGAAGCCCTCCTGCTCCCAAAAGCGCGTGCTCGGAATGTGGAAACCGCGGAATTTGCCCAGCACCAGTCCGTCGGGCTGCGGGAAGCGCATGCGGACGGTGTGGGTGTCAACAACCTCCAGTCGGGTGTCGGGGTGGAAGTTGAGGTAGGTACCGGGCGGGTGTGGCGCCTTCCAGCGCTGGACCTCCTCGAACGCACGCCGGAAGCTCTCCGCGCTGAGCTCCTCACCGTCCTGGTAGCGGACCCCCTTACGGAGCTGCACCTCCAACGTTGTCTCGTCGATCCAGCGGGAATCCTCCATCGCCGCGCCGACGATGTGGCCCCGCTGGTCGGTCCGGACCGGCTCCTCCATCGTGTTCCACGTGATGAACAGCCAGTTCAGCGGGTGCGGATCGACAACCTGAACCGTGCCGGCAGGTGCTCGCGCTGTAGCCGCCGCTGCCATCAGACCCCCCTCGGTCGGATAGCCGCAGCCTGACAGAACACGTCGATGACCTGCCCGAACTGGTCGATTGCGGTGAACCGCTGGACCCAGCGGTAGATGGTGACGTGATCGACTTCCACGCCGCGCTCGGCCAGCAGCTCCTCGACGTCGCGGTAGGACAGCCCGAAGCGCAGGCACCAGCGCACGGCAAGGACGATGACGTCGGGTGGGAACCGGAAGCCGGCGAAGGCGGACCGCGGGAGGGGAGCGGAGCGTGGGCGGCGAGGTCTCATGGCGACAGTCTCGCCGCTCAGACGCGGCCATGGCGAACGCAACAGAGCCAGTTCAGGTCCGTGGTTCGCGATCAGGATGCGAAGTTCACCGCCGCCTTCGATGCCGTCTTCGCCTCCGAGCGCATCCGAGTCTTGCGGACGCCGGTGCGGGCGCCACGGGCGAACGCCCGACGCGGAGCGGTGGGCGGGCACCATTCGGCGCGAGGTGCTGGACCGGATGCTCATCTTGGATGTCGGCAGCTGCAGGCTGTGTTGTCCTGTATGCCGACCATTACAACGTCCACCGACCCATCGCGCCTTAGGCAGGCGCCACCCCTCAGATCCGGCGAGCCAGCCGGCCTGGTGGCGGCTGGAAGCGTCGTGCGGCGAGATCGACTCGGTAGGCTGATCCACGAGTATGCCCAGGTCGCATGAGGTGACCGAATAACCGGCACCCACAGGCTGGCCGCGCCGACCTGTGCCTGCTCGACCCGAGGCTGTACGCCGGGGTTGACCATGTGCCGTGACCCAGGCACGCTGAATGCTGAGATGGAGCCCATCCCGCTCGTGCGGAACCGGGCGCTCGACTATGGGCGCGTGGTGACCTGCGGCTGTCCCGTGGTCCGGGCGCTTCGCGCGGCGGGCTGAATCAATCCTCGCCGGCCACGCCCGGGCCCTGCACGGATCCCCCCACCACCCGGCCTGGAGGCTCCATGTCCGTCACCGACGAGCTGCTCGATCGCAACGACGCCTACGCCCGCGACTTCGCCAAGGGCGACCTGCCGATGCCGCCAGGCAAGAAGGTCGCAGTGGTCGCCTGCATGGACGCCCGTCTCAACATCCACGGGATACTCGGCCTGTCCGAGGGCGACGCGCACGTCATCCGCAACGCCGGCGGCGTGGTCACCGACGACGTGATCCGCTCGCTGCTCATCTCCCAGCGACTGCTCGGGACGCGGGAGGTCGTGCTGATCCACCACACCGATTGCGGCATGCTGACCTTCACCGACGACGAGATCAAGGCGGCGGTGCACGCCGACATCGGGCTCAAGCCGCACTTCGCGCTGGAGGCGTTCGGTGATCTCGACACCGACGTCTGCCAGTCGATCGCGCGCATCGCGGCGAGCCCGTTCGTGCCCGACAAGAGCTCGATCCGCGGCTTCGTCTATGACGTGGCCACCGGCAAGCTACGGGAGGTGACCGCCTACCCGTAACTACTTCCCCCGGATAAACGGGCGGACGTGAGGCCGTCGGGTCGCCGCGGGCTGTCGCGGGAGCGGAGGGTGCACAGCGTCGGTGGCCGGCGTGGTCAGGCGGTATGGATGGCGAGGGTGTCGAGGTTGTAGGCCAGGATCGCCCAGCCGGTCCAAATCCGCTGTCCTTGGTCGCCTTTGAGGCGGCTGCGCCGCAGCCCGCAGCCGCGTTTGAGGTGGCTGCTGCGGCCCTCGGCGCCGGTGCGAAATCGGGGCCAGGCGCTGGCGGGTGCGCCTGGAGCCAGGCTCGGTGCGTCCAGAGGCGTTGCGTTACGCGGAGGCAAGGCATGGCGAAGCTGCGATCTCTGTCTGGGCTCAGATCGCCATGGCAAGCTCATCGAACGCGACGGCCAACCGCCGGTTCGTCGGCTCCTCGATGGCCAGCCCGCACTTGGCCGGCGCGGCCGCCCTCTACAAGGCCAGCCACCCCGGGGCGTCCCCGTGGCAAGTGCGGTCGGCGCTGCGAAGCGCCGCCAATCTCAACTGGAACAACGTCGACGACCCCGATGGCACCAAGGAGCCCCTGCTGAACGTCGACGCCCTCTAGTCGGGGAAGTCCAAGCCCACACGCAATCATGCGGCAGGTCGCATCACGACGCCGAGACCGGCCCGACCCGCCATCCCTGCCAGCTGGCGTTGCCCATGCCGCATCGCCGATCCCAGGATTCAAGAACTGAGCGAATGGGACAAGGAGAGCCGAGCTCTCGACGTCGCAGGGCGGCCTGTACTTCCATCAGGTTTCTACCGAATTTCTACCGTCCTGCGCCGGACGGACCCGGACGGCCACGGGCGCTCGGCACACGGAACATCATCAGTGCAGCTCAGACAGCATATCCTGGATCCCGCCGGACCCCCCGCGGACGGCGGTTGCACTTCTTCAAAACCGTTGAGGTGAGATCAGGCTCGACCGCCGTGTTTCGCACAGCTCACGACCAACCTCAAAGGTCTCCTCCATGAGCCTGGGTCGCTAACGACGTAGGAAGCCTTGGCTCTGCTTATGAGCGCTTTGTGAGTCAAATCCATCTCAGTTACCCACAACCTGCCGTGAGCAGCCACTACTTCAGTGGCTACACGGCGATCTGGGATGAGCCGCGAGGCGACAACGGCAAACGAAAGCAGCGAACGAAGGGAGGGTTCAAGACCAAGAAGTCGGCGCAGGCGTTCCTAGCCGAGCAAATCAACCGGATCAACAACAACATCTCCACCTCACCGACGCATCTCACAGTCGCGGAGTTCCTTCAGCAGAGGTGGCTGCCGACACTCGACGCGCGCGCCTCTATGCGCGACTCGTACGAGCGCAACATCGCACGGCACGTCATGCCCACGCTTGGTGCGATCAAGCTCCAAGCACTCACCGCCGAGCGGCTCACGCGTTTCTACCGCGAACTGTCGTCAAGCGGGCACCGTTACGGATAGCGCGGGCTCTCGCCGAAGACCGTCCGGAACATCCCATGGCATGGATGCTGGTAGCCACGACCGGGTTGCGTCGCGGCGAGATCATGGGGCTACGGTGGAAGGACATCGACCTCGACAAGAGGGAGCTCACCATCAAAGAGCCGCGCGTCGTCATCAACTACAGGTCGTCGAGAGCGACCCGAAGACCGAGGTAGGCGCGCGGCGGATCGCGCTCGATCCAGCCACGGTGACGGCGCTGAAGGCCAGGAAGCGGGCGCAGGCGAAGGAGCGCCTTGCGGTCGGACCGGGATACGTCGAGAGCGGACTGATGTTCACTCTCCCGGACGGCTCCGGTATTCACCCGCAGCGGTTCTCGGCGTGGTTCGGGCAGCGCGCGAGGACAGCCGGTCTCCCCCCGGATCCGACCCCACGACGTGCGACACTCCTACGCCACGGCCGGCCTGGTGGCTGGCGTCGACATCAAGGTCATGTCCGAGCGGCTCGGCCACGCCAACGTGGCGATCACGCAGGACCTCTACCTGCATGGGTTGAGGGAGATGGACGAGAGCGCGGCGATGACTGTCGCAGCGGTTATCCTAGACGACGGTTAGCGCGTGGTTAGCGCCACCCGCGATCCGGCGGGTGAGCGGTGGCCCCGGCGAGGCGAATGTCCAGGTAGAACGTACGAGCGAGCGTGGCGGAACCGGCAGACGCGCCGGGTTTAGGTCCCGGTGGGGAGACCCGTGGGGGTTCGAGTCCCTCCGCTCGCACTGAGGACAGGAGCCGGTGGCGACCGGGCCCTGACCGGGAAGAGGGTTTCAGGTCGGCAGCAATGGGAAGAATCGCTGCGCTCGACATAGCTCCTCCACCCGGGCTCCGGCATCGTGACACTCTCCCAATACCAGCGAAGACGGCGGTCGTCGATCGAGCTCGAGGAACAGCTCGAGGCGGCGTGCGAGCAAGCCTTAGCAGCGGTGGAGGCGGCCAGGGACGCCAGCGCCCAGGCGAGATCGGTTCGCCGGGGCGTGGCCGCGGTCCTCTCCAAGGTCGGGGAGTCGTTGAAGCGGCGTCCCGCTCCGCCTCCGCCATCCAGCGGCTGAGCCCGCGGCCGCGGCCCGGGACCCCCTCCGGCTCACCGGGGCACTCCCTCGGGGCCGCCCACCATGAGCAGGGTCTTGCCGACGGTGGCCCTGGACTCGATGGCGGCGTGTGCGTCCGCCGCCCGCTCCAGTGGGAAGCGCTGGCCGATCACGGGGCGCAGGCGGCCGGCGGACGCCTCTGCCAGGGCCGCTCGCGCGAGCGCCCGCGCCTCCTCCGGGGTGATCTGAGCGCCGCGAACCACCGTGATGCTCCGGCGCTCCGCCTCGCCGTCGGGTATCCGCGCGAACGCACCGCTGGCCATCCCGAACGGGCAGAACCGCCCGCCGGCCCGCAGCAGGCCGAAGGCCGCCAATGCGGCCTCCCCGCCGACCCCGTCGAAGACCACGTCCACGCCGCCGACCCGCTGGCCCAGGCGCTCCGCCCAGCCGGGCTCGGTGTAGTCGACCGTCATGCCGGCGCCGAGCTCGGCGGCCAGCCTCAGCTTGCGCTCGCCGCCCGCGGCCGCCACCACGCTCGCCCCGGCAGCCCTGGCGAGCTGCACAAGCAGGCTGCCCACTCCCCCGGCGGCGGCCTCCACCAGTACGGTTTCCCCTGCGCGCACCGCCGCGGACCGCATCAGCGACAACGCGGTCCGGCCGTCCGCCAGCAGCGCCACCGCCTCCGCCAGGCCCAGCTCGTCCGGCACGGCGATCAGCCCCGCGGCCTCCACCGCGACCCGCTCGGCGTAGCCGCCGGAGCCGCCCGTGCTGGTGACGACGCGGCGGGAGACCAGCGACGGGTCGACGCCGGCGCCGACCGAGGCCACGACGCCACCGACACCGTTGCCCAGAATCGCCGGGAGCCGCGGCGCCATCGCCGGGTTCGGCGCGCGGCCGGCGCGCACCTGCGTCTCGACGAACGTGATGTTGGCGATCTCGACCTCGATCAAGGCCTGGCCCTGGCCGGGCACCGGGTCCGGAACCTCGGCCGCGACCAGCGCCTCCGGCGGACCGAACTCGCGCAGCACGACCGCTCGCACAGCGTCACCTCCGGTTTCTTTCGGAGCGGACCGACGAGCTGCGAGCCCCGGATACCACGCCGCTTCCCGGTCCCCGCCGAGCGCCCGGGACGACGACTCACGCCAATTTAGCCCGATCGGGATGATGTCTGTGCGGCGCCGTCGGTCCATGGTGACAAGCGCCCGGCGCAGGCGGGGCGGGGTCCGACCGAGCTCGGAGGACACGATGAGCGTGCAAGGCAAGGCCGAGACATCGATGTCCACGGACCAGGCCCACGCGATCGCGGTCGAGGCCTACGTCTATCTCTATCCGTTGATAACGATGGAGGTCACGCGCCGTCAGATGACCAATGTCGACGCTGATGCAAAACCGGGTTTCGGGCCGATGAACCAGTTTCACCATGTTCGGGAGTTTCCGCCGGCCGACTTCCGGGCGGTGGTGCGGCCGAACTTCGACACGCTGTATTCGTCCGCGTGGCTCGACCTGACCAGCCAGCCGATGATCGTCTCGGTACCCGACACCAACGGTCGCTACTACCTGCTGCCGCTGTACGACATGTGGACCGACGCGTTCGCCGTGCCCGGCGAGCGCACCAGCGGGACACAGGCTGGCCAGTACGCGGTGGTTCCGCCTGGCTGGCAGGGCACCGTCCCCGATGACGTGGAGGTCATTCAGGCACCAACCCCGCGCGTGTGGATCATCGGGCGCACCCAGACCAATGGCCCCGATGACTATGACGGTGTCCGCGTCGTGCAGGACGGCTACCGGATCACTCCGCTGTCCGGCCGGGGCAACGGTCCCACGCGTGTCGAGGCGACGGCCGACCCGACGGTGGACATGAAGACGCCGACGCTGCAGCAGGTCAACGGCATGCCTGCGGCTGCCTACTTCGCCCAGGCCGCGGAGCTGTTGAAACTGCATCCGCCGCACCTCACGGACTGGTCGACGCTGGCGCGGATGCGGCGCATCGGGATCCAGCCCGGCGAGAGCTTCGAGTTCGACCGGCTCGACCCGGCCACCCAGATGGCGCTGGAGAGCGCGCCTGCCGACGCCCTGACGTCGATGCGGGGCAAGCTCCCGACGCTCGCCCGCGTGATCAACGGCTGGCAGATGAATACCGACACGATGGGCGTGTACGGCGACTACTACCTCAAGCGGGCGATCGTGGCGATGGTTGGCCTGGGCGCCAACCAGCCCGACGACGCGGTCTACCCGCTCAACGTCGCTGACGGCGATGGCCAGCCGCTCAACGGCGACCACGACTACGTCCTGCATTTCGGCAAGGATGAGCTGCCGCCGGTGGAGGCGTTCTGGTCGGTGACGATGTACGACGCCGAAGGCTTCCAGGCCCCGAACCCGATCGACCGGTTCGCCATCGGCGACCGCGACCAGCTCGCCTATAACCCGGACGGTTCGCTCGACCTGTACCTTCAGCACGGCAGCCCGGGGTCGGACAAGGCATCCAACTGGCTGCCTGCCCTCCGCGGCCCGCTCGGCGTGACCATGCGCCTGTACGCGCCCAAGCCGCACGCACTCGACGGGCGATGGGTGCCACCGCCGGTCGAGCGGGTGTGATCCGGCACCGGCGGCGGCTGTCCCTACCGGCCGGTGGCGTGGGCGGCAAAGCGGGTCACCTGCTGGTGGAGGGTGGGGACGTAGTGCTCGTGTTCCGGCTTCATCAGCACGCTTCGCAGGATGCGCACCTGGTCGAGGTCGTCCCGCAGGCTCGGGTCGCGCCGCCGCAGGCGCTCCCCGGCGACCCGCAGGGTGCTCAGGAACACCGGGTCGGGATCGGTCATCGCCTCGTGCAGCAGCCGCTCGGAGGCGGCGTCCACCGCGGCCAGCGAGCCCTCCGCCGGGCGCGGGAACCAGGTCACGATGTCCAGCTCCGGTTGCAGGTACAGGCTGAGGTCGTGGCTGCCCTCCAGCAGCTCCGCCCAGGCTCGCGCCGCGCGGACCCCGGCCGCAAGCACCGGCCCGAGCCCCCGCTCCGCCTCCAGCGGCAGCACCCGCAGGGTGAGCCAGAGCGCGCCAGCCGCCGCTCCCGCCCGCGAGCACTCCAGGCTGATCTCGCCGAGGTGCAGCTCATCTGAGGTGAAATAGGTGTACGGCGAGTCGTGCCGGTACAGCCGCCCGACCGCGGGGTCGCGGAACAGCACCGCTCCGCAGCCGTAGGGTTGCAGGCCGTGCTTGTGCGGATCGACCACCACCGAATCGCAATCCGCGATCGCCCGCAACGGCTCCGGCGCGACCGGCGGCTCGCTCGCCCAGGCGAGCAGCGCGAAGAAGCCGCCGTAGGCCGCGTCCACGTGGAGCCGGAAGCCGTAGCGCTCGCGCAGGTCCAGGGCCTGGTCGATCGGGTCGAGCGCGCCGAGGCCGGTGGTGCCGGCGGTCAGCACCACCGTGCCGACACGCCCTGAGCGCAGCTCCCGCTCCAGCGCGTCGAGGTCGATGCGGCCAGCGTCGTCAGCCGGGATCGTGACGGTCTCCACGCCCAGCACCCCGCACATGCGCTCGTGCGTGTAGTGCGCCTCCTCGCTGAAGGCGATCGCCTTGCCGGGGTGGAGCTGGCGTGCGACCCACAGCGCCTCCAGGTTGGCGATCGTGCCACTGGAGGTCAGGTGCCCGAGACTGTCGTCGGGCAGGCGGAACATCGCCGCCAGGTCCTTGACCAGCTCCTTCTCCATCGCGCCGGTCGCCGGCCCGCCGTCGAGGGCGTGGTTGTTGGGGTTGATGGTCATGGCGGCCATGTAGGCGGCGATGGCGACCGGATGCGGCGGCTTGAGCATCTGCCCCGCGTAGCGGGGGTGGAAGAAGGGATAGTTGTCGTCGAGGCGCTTGGCGTACTCCCGCCAGGCGGCGGCCAGCCGCTCGGCGTCGACCTCCAGCGCCTGGTGCCGCTCGAACGGCCCCCAGCGCTGCTGGAAACGCTCGGCGATCTCGATGGCCGGGGCGAGCTGTCGATCCAGGCTCGTCACGCGATCAGCCTCCTCGGGCGCGCGGAGCCGCCGCCCGCGGGCCGCTGTCCCGCAAGGCGAGCAGCCGCTCCAGGACCAGGGCGACGCCGTCGTCCTCGTTGCTGGCGGTCACCTCGTCGGCGGCCGCCAGCACCTCCGGGCCGGCGTTGGCGACCGCCACGCCGCGGCCGGCCCACGCAAACATCGTCAGGTCGTTGGGCATGTCGCCGATGGCGATCACCTCTGCCGGCGCCACGCCCAGACGGTCGCAGACGCGCTCCAGGGCGAATGCCTTGGTCACTCCGGCGGCGGACACCTCCACCACCTGGCGAGTGGACCAGGTCACCACCGCCTCGTCGCCGGCCACCCGGCGGGCCCGGTCGGCCAGCTCGTCGAAGTCGAGGTCCGGATGACGCGCGAGCACCTTCAGCAGCGGCACGTGGATGAGCTCCAGGGGATCCCCGGACCCGGTCCGCTCAGGGGTCATCGGGTCGCGTCCCCAGGCGGGCTCGGAGCTGAACCCGTCGGCGTCCTCCCAGGCGAAGGCGACGCCGGGGGCAGCCTCGCGGAGGCCGCGCACGATCCGCAGCGCCACCTCGGCGGCCAGCGGCGTCTGGTCCTGGATGGTGTCGGTGTCGAGGTCGTAGACCAGCGCGCCGTTGGCGCAGATGGCGATCCCCTCGAGGCCGATCCGCTCGTTGAGGGAGCGCACGCTGCGCGGCGGCCGTCCGGTGACCGCGACGAAGGTCACCCCGGCCCGCCGCGCCTCGTGGATCGCCGCCCTGGTGCGCTCCGAGACGGTGAGGTCGCTACGCAGCAAGGTCCCGTCGAGATCGCTCGCCACCACCCGGATCACCCGCGCCTCCTCGCCTCCACAGCCACCCGCCGCCACCCGTCCGGCCTCCCGCCGCCACGGGCGCCCATACTGCCTCCCCGCCCCGTCCGCCGCTTGTGGCCGGCTGGCCTGCCTCCCGCCGCGGTTTGCCGCCCACCAACGGTACCGGCTGGAAATTCGCTGGCCAGTCGAGAGTAGGCATGGGATGCTGACATGTTCTGTGCGCATCTATTGGGTTTTGCTCCGCGCCGGCTTCCGGCGCCAAGCCGTCTACCGTCTGGCGCTGGTGAGCGGGCTGGTCACCAACGCGTTCTTCGGGGTCATCCGGACCAGCGTGTTCACGGCGCTGTACCGGCAGCGGCCCGAGGTCTCCGGGCTCACGCGCTCCGATATCCTGACCTACATCTGGCTGCTGGAGGGCATGTTCGCGGTCATCTGGGCCTCCTGGATCTGGGAGTTCGCCTCCAGCGTGCGCTCCGGCGACTTCGCGGTGGAGCTGCTGCGCCCGGGCGACCCCTACCTACGCCTGGCCGCGTTCGACCTCGGCCGCTCGCTGAACGTCCTGCTCACGAGGCTGGCCCCGGTGCTGGCCGTTGCGGCGGCGCTGCTGCCGCTCCGGCTGCCGACCAGCCCCGGCGGGATCGCCGCGCTGCTCGCCAGCCTGGTCATGGCCTGCGTGATCGCCTTCCAGCTCCGGCTCCTGTTCGGGATGACGGCCTTCTGGACGCCCGACTACAAGGCCCTGCACAGCCTGCTGGTCCCCGTGCTCTACCTGGCCTCTGGCTTCGTCATCCCGACCGACTACTTCCCAGGGCCACTGCGGGAGGTGGTGGAGGCGAGCCCGCTGTTCGCGCTGATGATGGCGCCGGTCCGGGTGGCCGTCGGCCAGTCCGTGGCCACGGCGCTGGCGGGTCAGGCCGTCTGGCTCATGGTGCTCGGCGCGGGAAGCCGGGCGCTGCTGGCATTGGCGAGCCGCCGGCTGGTGGTCCATGGAGGCTGAGCCGGTTGAGGTCGAGTACGTGGACGCCGAAGCCGCCGCCGAGGCCACCGCCGAGCGCGCCGCCGAGCCCGCGGCGGCGGGAGGCGCCGGAGCCGGTGCCCGGGCCCGTGCCACCGCGGCGGTCAGCGCGTACGGTGCGCTCACGATGGCGTCGCTGCGCTCCAACGTGCAGCGGCCGTCCACCCTGGTGGTCCGCGGGATCGGCAGCGCCCTGGTGGCGCTGTGCGAGGCCGTCGGCATGGTGCTGCTGGTGAACCGCTTCGGCTCCATCGCCGGCTGGCGCACCCCGGAGATCATCGTGCTCGCCGCGCTGGCCTTCACCGGACAGGGGCTCGCGCAGGCGGTCGGCAGCAGGCTGCGGCCCGACGACGTCTCGCTGCTGATCCGAAGGGGCACCTTCGACCAGGTGCTGACCAGGCCGATCTCGCCGCTGGGGTTCATGGTCACCGGCTATGTCGAGATCCGTCTGCTGGGGCGATTCCTGGCGGGAGTCGGCCTGCTGGCGTGGGCGGGGCGCGGCGCGGGGATCGTCTGGACCCCGGCGCACCTGGCCGTGGCGGCCATGGCGATCGCCTGCTGCGCGGTGGTGGTCTTCTCGGTGCTGGTGCTCGGCGCGGCGCTCACCTTCTACACGCTGCAGGGCAGCGAGGCGGTCAACGTCGTCCTGGACGGCGGCGTCTACCTGACCGGCTACCCGATGGAGCTCTACGGGTCCGCGCTGCGAGCCGTGTTCACCTGGGTATTCCCGTTCGCCCTGGCGGTCTACGTGCCGGCCCTGACGTTGCTCGGCCGCAGTGGGCCTCGGGGACTCGGCAGCGGCCTGCTATGGGTCGCGCCGCTCGGCAGCGCCTGGCTGGCCGCGATCGCCTGGCTCGCCTGGCGGCGCGCCATCCGCCACTACGTCGGAGCCGGCTCGTGAGCACCGGTCCGATCATCGAGGTCGCGGAGCTGCGCAAGGACTTCCGCACCCGCCGCGGCCCGGTGACGGCCGTCGCCGGGGTGAGCTTCGAGGTCGCCGGCGGCGCCTTCGTCGGCTACGCCGGGCCCAACGGCGCCGGCAAATCGACCACCATCAAGATGATGAGCGGGCTGCTGGTGCCGACCTCCGGCAGGGTGGTGGTCGACGGCCTGGTCCCCTCGCGCGAGCGGCGCCGCCTGGCCCGCCGGATCGGGGTCGTCTTCGGCCAGCGGACCCAGCTCTGGTGGGACCTTCCGTTGGAGCAGTCGTTCGAGCTCGTGCGGCACCTGTATCGGCTCGGCGCCGCCGACTACCGGCGCCGGCTGGACCACCTGGTGGAGGTCCTGCAGCTGGGGCCGTTGCTGCACAGCCCCGTGCGCTCGCTCTCGCTCGGCCAGCGGATGCGGTCGGAGCTGGCCGCAGCGGTGCTGCCCCGACCGCGTGTCCTGTTCCTCGACGAACCCACCATCGGCCTGGACGTGGAGGCCAAGGCGGCCGTCCGCGGGTTCCTGCGCGAGCTGAACCGCGGCGACGGGACCACCGTCATCCTGACCACACACGACCTCGACGACATCGCAGAACTGTGCGAGCGGCTGTTGATCATCGACCACGGGAAGGTGATCTACGACGGCACCGTCGAGCAGCTTCGCCACCGCTACGGCACCACCAGGGTGCTGGTCGTCGACCTCCGCGACGACGTCGAGCTGGTGGTCGAGGGCACCAAGCTGGTGCGGGCCGACGGGCACCGGCGGTGGCTCGAGTTCGCCCGCGACGAGCTCAGCGCCGCCGTGCTGATCGCGCGGGTCATGGCCGCGCACGAGGTCGTCGACCTCACCCTCGAGGAGCCCGACATCGAGGACATCGTCCGCCGCATCTACCGAGGCGAGGCGGTCCTGTAGCCAAGCGACCGCTGTCGGGGTCGCCCGCTACACTTCGGCGCCATGAAGCAACGATCGGTCGCCTGGGACAAGGACGACGCCGGCGCCGAGTACGTCGAGGTCACGCTGGCGACGGACGGTCTGTCCGCCAGCGGCGTGGCGATCGGCGGCGAGCCGGTCGCCTACCGGCTCGACTACACCCTGGAGACCGGCCCGGATTTCGTGACCGCACGCCTGGAGGTGACCGCGCGCGGCGAGGGTTGGCGCCGGACGCTCGACCTGCGCCGCGGAGGGTCGGGCGATTGGACCGCGTCGGTGACCGCCGACGGCAACCCCCCGGACTCGCTGGACCCGCCCGGCGCCGGGCCCGAGGGGACAGCGGGCGGGCGGGCCGCGCCGCACGGCGGACCGGCCGCGCCTGGCGCCAGTGCCGGCGGCACACCCGAGGGGCTCCGGGGCCTCGGCGGGGCGCTGGACTGCGACCTGGGGCTGTCGCCGCTGACCAACAGCATGCCCGTGCTGCGCCATCGGCTCCTGGAGGTCGACGGATCGGTCGACTTCCTGATGGCCTGGGTGTCAGTGCCCGACCTGGGGGTTCGCCCGTCCCGGCAGCGCTACACGGCGTTGCGGGGCGACCCCGGCGGCGATCGCCTGATTCGCTATGAGTCCGTGGACAGCACCTTCACGGCCGACCTCGTCTTCGACCGTGACGGTCTGGTCATCGACTACCCCGGGATCGGCCGCCGGCTCGGCTGAGCCGGCTCACTGGAGCGAGCGGTGGCCAAGTCGTTCGGCGGCCCATGCCTGGATGGCGGGGCGCAGGGCGCGGAAGGCGCGACCGCGGTGGGAGGCGGCGTCCTTGGTGGCGGCGTCCACCTCGGCACTGGTGCGGTCCCAGCCCTCTGGCAGGAACACCGGGTCGTAGCCGAAGCCGCCCGACCCCCTCGGCGCTTCGAGGATCCGGCCCTCCCAGACCGCCTCGGCGCGCCACTCCCGCCACTCCGGGACCAGGCCGGGCGGATCGGTCAGCACCGCCGCACAGCGGAAGCGGGCACGACGGCGCTCCGGCGGTACCCCCGCCAGCTCCTCCAGCAACTTGTCAAGGTTCGCCTGGTCGCTCGCGCCTTCGCCGGCGTAGCGGGCCGAGCGGACCCCGGGCGCTCCGCCGAGCGCATCGACCTCCAGGCCGGAGTCGTCGGCGACCGCCGCCAACCCCGACCAGGCCGCGTACGCCCGCGCCTTGCTGCGGGCGTTGTCGAGGAAGGTGGCACCAGTCTCCTCGACCTCTGGGGGCGGCCCGTCCCCCAGCTCCGTCAACCCGACCAGCTCCACGGGCACTCCACCCAGGATCGCCCGCAGCTCGCGGAGCTTGCCAGGGTTGCTGGTCGCCAGCAGCAACCGCAGGTGCTGCCCGCTCACGCGACCCACGAACTCGCCGCGCCCAGGCCCGTCGATCGCCGGCCACCGGTCACTGTGTGGCCCCTTCCGCGGGCTGGCGACCGCCGAGGTCGAGGTGGGCGACTCCCAGCGCCAGCCGTCGCAGCGGCGGGATGGCCGCCTCCTCGAGCATCGGGCCGAGCGCGCGCTTCTGCTCGCGCACGAGCTGGCTGATCCCGGTGCCGGCCAGGTCCAGCAGGACGTCGAGCTCGGAGCGGCTGAACGGCTCGCCCTCGGCGGTGCCCTGGACCTCGACCAGGCCGCCGAGGCCGGTCATCACCACGTTCATGTCGACCGAGGCCCGGACGTCCTCCTCGTAGGGGAGGTCGAGACAGGGAACGCCATCGATGATTCCTACGCTGACCGCGGCAACGTGGTCCCGCAGCGGGAAGGTCTGCAGCCGCTTGGCCTGGACGAGCTGGTGGGCGGCGGCGAACAGGGCCGTCCACGCCCCGGTGATCGAGGCGCAGCGGGTGCCCCCGTCCGCCTGGAGCACGTCGCAGTCGACCCACAGGGTCATCTCGCTGAGCGCGGCGGTGTCGGTCACGGCCCGCAGCGCCCGGCCGATCAGGCGCTGGATCTCATGGGTGCGGCCACCCGGGCGGCCCTTGGCGGCCTCGCGCGCGGACCGCTCGCTGGTCGCGCCGGGCAGCATCGAGTACTCGGCCGTCACCCAGCCCTTGCCGCCGCCGCGCAGGAAGGGCGGCACCCGGTCCTCGGGGCTGACGGCGCAGACGACCTTGGTCTCGCCGATCTCGACCAGGGCGGAGGCGAAGGCCGTCTTCTGCCAGTTCAGGCTGATCCTTACCGGCCGGAGTTCGTCGGGCGCGCGCCCGTCGCGGCGGCTCATTGGGAGGTCCTGTCCAGCTCGAAGGTGGCGCCCTCGGTGGCGACGTCCACGTCGCAGGCGCAGGCGGTGCGAGCGTGCTCGGCGGCCTTCTCCGGGTCCACTCCGGGTCGCAGGTGCGTCAGCACCAGCCGGCGCGCGCCGGACCGGGCAGCCCACTCCCCCGCCAAGGTCGGTGTCATGTGGATCGGCTTGGCGCCCTCGGGCCGCTCCATCCAGGACGCCTCGCACAGGAACAGGTCGGCGCTGTCGGCCAGCTCGGAGAGTGGGTCGCACGGCCCGGAGTCGGCGGAGTAGGCAAGGGTCGCCCCCGGCGTGGACGCTCGTACCCCGTAGGTCTCGACGCCGTGGACCGTGGCCACCGCGGTCAGGTCGAGCGGGCCGAGATGAACCCGCTCGCGGTCATGTAGCTCGTGTACTTGGAACGCCTCCTCGATTGCGGGCGGTGCCTCCGCCCCGATGAACCCGGCCATCCGCTCGGCCCAGCCAGCCGGCCCATAGACCGGCACGGGCTCCGGAGGCGGATCGTAGTCGCCGTACCGTAGCGCGTAGTACGCCACCGGCAGGTCGCTCGTGTGGTCGACGTGCAGGTGCGAGAGCCAGATCGCGTCCAGCTCGGGCAGGCTGGTGTAGCGCAGCAGGTTGGCCAGCGTACCCGAGCCGGTGTCGATCCAGACCCTGGCGTGCCGCTCGCCGCTCACCGCCTCGACGAGGTAGCCGGAGCAGGCCCGTCCGGCCGATGGGAAGGTCCCGCAGGCGCCGAGGACGGTGAGCCGCATCATGACGTGCCAGCCCTGACCGGCCGCGCCGCGCCGGGATCGGCGGTGGCGCTGCGCCGCTCGACGGTGCCGACCTCGGGACCGAGGAATCGGGACCCCACCCGCCGGAACTGCTCGGGGTCGCCCGAGCTGAGGAACCGGTGCCGTGGCTGCGCGCCGAACTCGGCGTGCAGGTCGGCCTGGGTCAGCTCGGCGAAGACCTCGCGGGCGGTCCACTCCGCCGAGCTGACCAGAAAGACGTCGGGGCCGAGGATGTAGCTCAGCACCCCGGTCAGCAGGGGGTAGTGCGTGCAGCCGAGGATCAGCGTGTCGACCTCCGCCTCGACCAGCGGGGCGAGGTAGCCCGCGGCCAGGTCGAGGATGGTCTTGCCGGTGGTCTCGCCGCGCTCGACGAACTCGACGAACTCGGCACAGGCGTTGGCGGTGACGGCCACGTTCTCACGCGTCGCCTCGATCGCCTGGAGATAGCGGCCGGAGCCGATCGTCCCCACGGTCCCGATCACGCCGACGCTGCGGTTGCGGGTGAGGCGCACGGCGGCCCGGGCGGTCGGCTCGATCACGTCGACGACCGGGACCGGATAGGCGGCGCGCAGCTCGTCCAGGGCGGCGGCCGAGGCCGTGTTGCAGGCGACCACCACCAGCTTGACGTCCTCGGCCAGCAGGACGTCCATGATCTCCTCGGCGAATCGGCGCACCTCCGCCTGGGAGCGAGGGCCATAGGGGTAGCGGGCGGTGTCGCCGAAATAGATCACCGATTCGTAGGGCAGCAGGTCGATGATCGCCCGGGCGACGGTCAGCCCGCCCACCCCGGAGTCGAAGATTCCAATCGGTCGTTGGTCCATGCCCGGACGATACCCCAGCGGCCCCACGATCACCGGGAACTATCCACACCCCCCTTGCCGGGCGGGGCGTCGCGCCGGCCGCCTGGGGTCAGGCCCAGAGCTGGCCGCGGAGGCCGGCTTCGGCGGCGTCGGGATCGGCGCCGTAGGCCCCGGTGGACAGGTACTTCCAGCCGCCGTCGGCGACCAGCACCACGATGTCGCCACGTTCGATGCCGGTGGCGACGCGCAGCGCCACGTGCAGGACGGCGCCGCTGGAGATCCCGGCGAAGACGCCCTCGACGGCGGCCAGCTCGCGGGTGCGGCGCAGGGCATCCGAGGAGTTCACCTTGATGCGGCGGTCGAGCAGGTCGGGGTCGAAGATCGGCGGCACGAACCCTTCGTCCAGGTTGCGAAGGCCGTAGACGAGATCGCCGAATTCCGGCTCGGCGGCGACGATCTGCACGCCCGGCTTCTGCTCCTTGAGGTAGCGGCCGACGCCCATGAGCGTCCCGGTGGTCCCGAGCCCCGCCACGAAATGGGTGATTTCGGGGAGATCGCGCCAGATCTCCGGGCCGGTCGTGTCGTAGTGGGCTTCCGCGTTGGCGGGGTTGCCGTACTGGTACAGCATGACCCACTCGGGATGCTCGCCAGCCAGGCGCTCCGCCAGCCGGATGGAGCCGTTGGAGCCCTCGTCGGCGGGTGAGAGCACGACCTCGGCGCCGTAGGCCTCCAGGACCTGCCGTCGCTCCACCGAGGTGTTCTCTGGCATGACGACCACCAGGCGGTAACCACGAACCCTGGCGATCAGCGCGAGCGCGATGCCGGTGTTGCCGCTGGAGGGCTCCAGCAGGGTGGCGCCAGGCGCCAGGCGCCCGGCCTTCTCGGCGTCGTCGACCATCTGCCTGGCGATGCGGTCCTTGACGCTGCCGGTGGGGTTCTGGCTCTCCAGCTTGGCCCACAGGCGCACGCCGGGGGCCGGCGACAGCCGCGGCAGGCCGACCAGCGGGGTGTTGCCGATCGCGTCCGCGAGGTCCTCGTGACGCATGGCCTACCTGCCCTGCTGAGACCCGCCGGCCACCGCCGGGAGGATGGCGACCACGTCGCCGTCGTCGAGCTTGGCGTCGAGCGCGCCGAGGAAGCGGATGTCCTCGTCGTTGACGTAGACGTTCACGAAGCGGTGCAGCCCGCCCTCCTCTGTGAGGAGCTGGCCCGAGATGCCCGGGAAGCGCGCCTCCAGATCGCTGAAGAGGTCGCGGACGGTGCTGCCCTCGGCCTCGACGCTCTTGGCGCCGTCCGAGTATTTCCGCAAGATGGTCGGGATACGGACTTCCACGGCCATAGGGGCGATCGAACCTCCTGGAAGGAACCGGCGCCGTCGGTTGGATCCGTTGGCGTCGATTTGGGTCGGAACGAGCGGCGGCTGAGAACGACGGTCACGTATCCGCGGTGCGCGCCATTGCTGCTGGACGTCACCGTACGTGATCCGCGCGCGACACCGATACATGACCGTCGTTCTACGCGCCGGTGACCAACTGCTGCCGACATCGTCCATAGCGGGCTGCGGGACCTTGGCGGTGCCACACGGGCGAGGCAAGCCCGGCGGTCGGGCCGACCGCGTCAGGGTCGCTCCGCCATCGGTGGAGCCCGCGCACGCCGATCATCCTCCGACGGGGTCAGGGCTCGGTGCCACGCGGACCTCGACCTCACCGACCTGCCCGTCGCGGATGGTGAAGCCGCGAAGATCGGGCGCCTCCAGATCCGCCAGCGACAGGATCAGATAGGTCGCGTCCGGGTAGCCGGCCAGCTCGATGTCGGTGCGGGACGGGTAGGCCTCGGTGAAGGTGTGCGAGTGGAAGATGCCCACCAGTTCCATGCCGAGGTCGTCCATCTCGGTCATGGCCTGGAGCTGCGCCCTGGGCTCGACCACGTAGAAGGTCGGGCTCGCCTCGGCGTTGGGCAGGGCGTAGACCTTGGCGACGGCGTGGTCGCGCCCGCCGAGCAGCGCGCACGCTTCGTTGGGATACTCGGCGCGTGCGTGCGTCACCAGGGTGTCATAGCTCTGCTGGTCGATGGCGAACATGCGGTCCTCGCGTCGGTCGCTTAAGTGTTCGTTCGTGAAACACCCGGCGCCGCACGGATTGTTCCTGCACGCACGCGAACGCGCTAGTCCAGCGCCGGTGGTCGGGGTTACACGGCTCCGAGCGTAGCATCGGGCCGCTCGGGGCGACCACGGCCGCCGCGGGCCATGCCGCGCTCAGCCTGGCGGGAGGCGGCGCACGCGGATGCGGCCGGCCTGGCCCCGCACGACCCTGCCGACCAGCGCGGGTCGCAGGCCGCGCGAGGCCAGGTCGGCGAGCAGGGCCTTCAGTCGCTCCGGCGGCACCGCCAGCAGCAGCCCGCCGGAGGTCTGCGCGTCGTGCAGCAGGGTCGCCACCACCGGCGGGACCCCGGCGTCGAGCTCGACCTTGTCGGCAAGGAACTCCTGGTTGTTGCGGGTGCCGCCGGAGATGAAGCCCTCGCCGGCCAGCTCGGCGGCGCCCGGCAGGAACGGCACGGCGGCAGCGTCGATCTCGGCGGCGACGCCGCTGGCCCGGGCCATGCGGTGCAGGTGCCCGAGCAGGCCGAAACCAGTCACGTCGGTGGCCGCCAGCAGGCCGGCGGCGACCGCCGCCTCGCCCGCCGCCCGGTTGAGCGTAGTCATCGAGTCGACCGTGGCCGCCACCACCGAGGCGTCCGGCGCGCCGCGCTTGAGCGCTGTGGCCACCACGCCAGTCCCGATCGCCTTGGTCAGCACGAGCTGATCGCCCGGCTGTGCGCGATCCACGGTCAGCAGCCGTTCGGGGTCGGCCATCCCGACCACGGCCATGCCGTACTTCGGCTCAGGGTCGTCGATCGAGTGGCCCCCGACCACCACGCAGCCGGCCTCGGCCGCGACCTCGGCGCCACCGCGCAGCACCTGGGCCAGCAGGTCGAGCGGCAGGGTGGCCGCCGGCCAGGCGGTGAGGTTCAGCGCGACCAGCGGCTGGCCGCCCATCGCGTAGACGTCCGAGAGCGCATTGGCGGCGGCGACACGGCCCCAGTCGCGCGCGTCGTCGACGATCGGCGTGAAGAAGTCGGTCGTCAGCACGAGCGCGCGCTGGTCGTCCAGCCGCAGCACCGCCGCGTCGTCGCCCTCGGCGGCGCCGACCAGCAGGTCGCCGTTCGCGCCGCCGAACGCCTCCCCGACCGTGGACATCAGCTCCTCGAGCGCGCTCAGCGGCAGCTTGCAGGCGCAACCAGCGCCGTGCGAGAGCGAGGTCAGGCGGATCGTGCCGGTATCGGTCATGCGCTGCTCCCTGATGGATCGGGGTGATGACGGCGGGCGCGCCGCCGGCCAGGGGGGCGCCGCGGCGCCGTGGCAGGCGGCCGTCTTTAGGATAGGCTTGCTGCCGTTCCAGGCGGTCGCCGCCACCAGCCGCCCTGTCGAGGAGTCCGTGCTCACAGCGATCCTTCAGGATGCCTGGCGCCAGTACCGGCGCCGCCCCCTCGCCGTCGTGCTGACAGTGGGGTTCGGCCTCGTCCAGGTGCCGCTGACGCTGGCCGGCGAGACGGTCCAGCTCCTGGTCGCCGTCCCCATGCTGGTCGTCAACCTGCTGCTGGAGCTGTTCCTGATCGTCTATCTGGCGGGCGCGCTCGGCTCGGGGCCGGCGGCGGCCGCCGGCTCGCTGGCGGCGGCGCGCCGCTCCTTGCTTCCCGGCGTCCGCGCCTTCCTGCTCAAGGCCGTCTATGCGGTCCCCGCGTTCCTGATCGGCATCCTGCTGCTCGGCCCCAGGGACACCGGTCCGCTGCCAGCCAGCGAGCAGGCGAAATTCTTCGTCGGCCTGGCCCCGCTCTTCGCCTTCGCGTGGGCGTTCCTGGCCGTCCTGCCCCAGCGGGTGGTGCTCGACAACGAGCGGCGGGTCCTGCGCGGCGCGACCGTGGCGCACCGGGTCGCCGCGGCCCACTTCCCCATCTGCCTGGTGATCGCGCTGGTCGACGCGATCTCGCTGATGACCGCCGGGCTGCCGACGGGCCTGGCGGGACTCGCCGCGATCATCCTCGTGCTGTCGCTGCTGGAGCCCTTCCGGATCGCCATGGGCAACGCCCTGTTCCTGCGGACCCGCGCCCTGCACGTGGTCGAGCCCAAGGCCCGTTCCGGCGACCAGAACCGCTGGTAGGGTACCTCCTCACGGTGAACGGGAGACGTACACAAGGAGGTCGACTTGCAGGGTGATCCGCGGGTCCTGGAACTGCTCAACCAGCACCTCACGCTGGAGCTGACAGCGATCAACCAGTACTTCCTCAACGCCCGCATGTGCCAGAACTGGGGCTACCTGCGGCTGGCCAAGCGTCACCGCGAGATCTCCCTGGAGGAGATGCGCGACACCGAGGAGCTGATCGACCGGATCCTCTACCTGAAGGGCCACCCCAACCTGCAACGGCTCGGCTCCGTCAGGGTCGGCGAGAGCCCGGTCGAGCAGATCACCCTGGCCCTGGACCTGGAGCACACCGCCGTCCGCGACCTCAACGGCTACATCGCCACCTGCGTGGAGGTCGGCGACCAGGGAACGCGGGAGTTCCTGGCCGGGATGATCCCCGAAGAGGAACAGCACGTCGACTACTGGGAGACGCAGCTCGCCACGATCGAGCAGATCGGCGAGGCGCACTACCTCGCCCAGCAGATACGCGAGTAGGGCAGGCCGTCAGCGCCGCTCGGCCGTGGCCGCCATGGCGCGCTCGGCCATGGAGCGGTCGCCGGCGGCGCGGCTGGCCGCCTTGTCGAGGAGCTCCTCGAGGAGCGGGCAGCAGCCGCCGCAGGTCATGCCGGCGCCACAACGCCGACCGATCTCGTCGAGGTCGCGAGCACCAGCCGCGATCGCCTCGCCGATCTCCCGGTCGGTCAGGGCCCGACAGTGACAGACGAACATCGCTGGTCACGTTAGGCCTGCCTAAGCAAGAACACAAGAGGGCGAGCAGAGAACGGGCGGCGCAGGTCAGGCCGGACGCCCAGCCCTGGGCGCCACCCTGCTCAGACGCCGGCGCGGGCCGGGCCCGGGCGCCGAGCCGTCGGCGCCACCCTGCTCAGGCGCCGGCGCAGGTGGGGCCGGTGACGGTGCCGCCGGAGGCGACCAGGACCAGGGCGATGCCCACCAGGAACGGCGCGGCCAGGGCCACGCCCTGGAGGAGCAGCGGGTTGGCGCGGCCTCTGGTGCCGCCGGGGCCCCCCCGGGCCGCCACGCCGCCGAGGCGGGTCGGCAGGAACTCGAGCAGCGCCATGGCCAGCAGCCCGGCCAGGAAGCCGCCGATGTGGGCCACGTTGTCGACGTTGGCGATACGGGTCCCGATGAACAGGTTGAGCGCCAGCACCAGCAGCAGGTTCCGCAGCATGCCGCTCCCGCCGGCGTCGCGGCGGCGGTAGAAGAAGGCGACCAGCGCGCCGAGCAGCCCGAAGATCGCCCCCGAGGCGCCGACGCCGAGCTGCGTGTGGCTGAACAGCAGGCTGGCGGCCGACGCCGCAAAGCCGCAGCCGACGTACAGCGCCAGGAAGCGGGCCCGGCCGAGCAGCGCCTCCAGCGTGGGACCGAAGATGAACAGGGCATAGCTGTTGAAGGCCCAGTGGATGATGCCGGCGTGCAGCACCATGACCGTCAGCAGCCGCCAATACTGCCCGTCCTGGAGGACCGCCGGCGCGTTCAGCGCTCCCAACCGGCACAGCGCCCGGGTCGACGGCTCGATCAGGCCGCCGACGCCGTTGCCGCTGAGGGCCACCTCGACGAGTAGCAGGACCGTGTTGATGGCGAGCAGCGACAGCGTGACGACGGGGCGGCCACGGTCGCTGAGCCGCCGCACGCGCGGACGGTCTCTGGCGTCGTCCGGGCAGAGCTGGCCGACCGCGGCGGGCACCACGCACTCGCCACAGATCGGTCGCCCGCAACGGGAGCAGCGCAGGCCCGTGACCCGGTCGGGGTGCCGGTAGCAGGTCGTCGCGGGCTTGTCGTCGACCGTTCGACGGTCGTCCATGCGGGGGTCCATAGCTCGATGGTCGCCGATCCTGTGTCCTAACGTGCGAGGAAACCCGGAATCGCCGGGATCCGGAGCTCGGGCGGGGAGGGCGGGTCGCCGCCGGCGCGCACCGCGTTGACGCTCTGCACCAGGTGATCGGCGATCGCGTCCCAGGACAGCGGCGCCACCGCCGCCTGGCGCAGCGACCGGCGACGGTCGCGGTCGCGCTTGAGCGCTCCCTGGATGGCTCGCGAGAACTCGGACGGGTCGCGGGCGATCCACACCAGCCGGCGGAGCTCCTCGGCGCCGGCCACCGCGGTGGTGACCACCGGCAGGCCGGCGGCCAGGTAGCCGAACAGCTTCTCGGGCACGACCGCCCTGGTGGTCGGCGAGACCTGGTGCGGCGCGATCGCGACCTCCGCGGCGGCCAGGTAGTCGGGCAGCAGCTCGTACGGACGGGGCCCGATCACGTAGATGTTGCGGGAGCCGCTCACCAGCGGCGCCAGGAACTCGGCCGCCGGCCCCACGAAGACGAAGCTGGCGTCGGTGAGCCGCTCAGCGGTCCCCTTGATGAGGCCGACGTTGAGGGAGGCGCGCATCGATCCCGCGTAGATGATCACCGGCCGCGGGAGGTCCGCCAGCTCCAGCGCCGGCTTGCCGCCCGCCAGGCCCTGGTCGGCGCCGATCGGCTGCAGCACGGTGCGCGGGTTCAACGCCTTGAACTCCTCGACCAGCTCCCTGGTGCCGGCCCAGACCAGCTCCGCCCCTGGGACCTCGTTCTTGTAGATGTCCTGCAGCGCTTTGCGCTCGTCCGAGTCGGGCGGGTAGCCGGCGCGCGCGTCGCGCCGGACCAGCGCAAGCCGCGTCACGCCCCGCCCGCCGAGCCTGCGGGCCAGGTCGTTGGCGAAGGGATGGACCAGAGACTGGAGCATCACCAGCGGGCGCGAGAACGCCTGCTCACGCTCGAGGAACTCGACGGTCCGGTCGAGCGCGGCCTCGGGATGGTCCGGCTTGCCTGCCGGCGTGAACAGCACCACGCCGCCGTCCTCGACGCCCTCGAAGCGGCGGAGCTGGCCCTCCATGTCCTGCTCCCAGCGAGGGTCGCGGAAGCGCTGCCGCATCTCGGCAGGGTCGACCGGTGGTTGCACGTGAAACACTCGGCCGACCCTTGGATTGCGGGCGAGCGCGCGGCTCAGCAGCTCCTCGCCCCGGCCGTACAGGCCCCAGTCATCCGAAGCCCAGGTCTTCAGGACGTTGTAGGCAGGCGGCTCCCGCCCTTCCTCGGTGGTCAACTGGGATCCTCCCGCTGCACGCGCTTCGATGTTCGAGTGCTCCGTCCGCGGCTCGCATCCTACCGGGGCGACCTGCCTTCCGACCTCCGAGCCCCGCCCCGGGTTACCGGCGGGGCCGGGAGCGGTGGCCCGGCCGGTCCTCGAGTGCCCGAACTCCGGCTCGACCGCGCGTTCCTGGGGCGCCCGAACTCCGGCTCCGGCTCGCCGTGCCCGCACCGGTACCCTGCCTTCATGACGACGGCTGCAACCCGGTCGGGACCGCCACTGCCGGTCCTACCCCGCTACGGCGAGGCGTCACTCGCCGATCTCGTCCCCTCGCTGCTGGCCGCGCTTGACGTGCCTGGCATGGCCAACCCGCTCGGCATCGAGCCGCTGCGGCGCGTGTGCCTGCTGGTCGCCGACGGGCTCGGCTGGGAGGCGCTGCTGGCGGCACCGACCTGGGCGCCGGTGTTGGCCTCGGCTACCGAGCGCGGTTGGCCGCTCACCACCGGCTTCCCCTCGACCACCGCGGCCAGCCTGTGCTCCATCGGTACCGGCAAGCCGCCCGGCGAGCACGGCCTGGTCGGCTACACCATCGCTCTGCCCGGCATGGACCGCGCGTTCAACTGCCTGCGCTGGTCGCCGTATGGCATTGGCGCGACCAAGGACCTGCGCGACCGGGTGGTGCCGGAGACCTTGCAGCCGCTCGAGACAGCCTTCGAGCGCGCCGCCCGCGACGGCGTCCAGGTCCGCCTGGTCGGCCAGCGGGAGTTCGCCAAGTCCGGCTTCACGCGGGCGGCGCTGCGCGGAGGCGTCTACCACGGCGTCCACTCGGTCGGCGACCAGGTCGCCAGCGTGGCCCGAGCGCTCGGCGAGGGCCGGCGCACCTTCGTCTACGCCTACGATCCGACCCTGGACCGCACCGGCCACGTCCGCGGCGTCGGTAGCGAGGCCTGGCGCCTGCAGCTCGCCCACGTCGACCTGCTGGTCCGCCAGTTGGTGGAGCGCCTGCCGCGGGACGCGGCCTTGGTGGTGACCGGCGACCACGGCATGGTCGACCTGCGACCGCACGAGCGCATCGACGTCGCCGACGAGCCGGAGCTGGCCACGGGGGTTCGCCTGCTCGGCGGCGAGGCACGCGCGCGCCACGTCTACGCCAAGCCGGGCGCGGCCACCGACGTGCTCGCCACCTGGCGGGCCCTGCTCGGCCACTCGATGTGGGTGGTGCCGCGCGAGGAGGCGATCGAGGAAGGTTGGTTCGGCCCGCGCCTGTCCGATCGTGTGCGCCCGAGGATCGGGGACGTGGTCGCGGCCGCCTTCGGCCCCGTCGGCGTGGTGCAGCGCGAGATCGATCCGACCCAGGCGCAGCTCACCGGCCACCACGGCTCGCTCACCAGCGCCGAGCTGCTGGTCCCGTACCTGGAGGTGCGGGCCTGACAACCCGAATCAGCAGCGGCGTGGCGCCGTCCGTGCGGGCCCGGGGGTCCTGGGCGGCCACCCACGCCCGCGGACGCTACACGCCTTCCTTGTCGAGCCAGCGGCTGGTGCGGATGGCATTGTAGATGTGGTGCCAGCGGGCCGCGGTTTGTGGCGGCTCCCCGGGGAAGCGGATGCTGGCGAGCATGGTGACCTCTTCCTCTGGCAGTCGCCGCTCCTCCGCGAAGCGGCGCAGGCTCTGCGGGACGTGCCCCGAGAAGGGGAGCTCGTAGGGCCGCACCCCTCCCACGGGGGTGACCATGCCGGCCAGGTCGTCCTCCTCCTCGGGCTCCGGAGCTGGCGCGCGGACGCCGCCGCTGAGCTGCGCGGGCAGCCACCACCAGGCGAGCAGCAGGACGTCAAGCCCGAGTCCGGGCGCGGTGCCGAGCTCGGCGACCGACAGCCACACCAGCCCTACCACGATGACGGTCCGGAACGCCCAGGACAGCTCGCGCCACGCCGGTGCGGCGATCGCCGTGAGGATGGCCACGACGGTCACCCTGGTCGGGTCGGTCGCGACGGCGAACACCGCGACCAGCATGCCGATCCCTACCCACAGGGCGATGCGGGTGAACCAGGTCCACACCGGGGTGGAGGTCGCGGCGCGCCGCGCCGGCAGCGGCAGATAGGAGGTGACGGTGTCGCGCATCGCTTGGCGTCTTCGCTGGAGAATCGGATGGTCCCAGCCTGGCAGTGGCATCGAGGTCCTCCTGGAGGGGCAGCCGGGGCGCGGGGGACCGGATCAGTGATCGCCGAGCAGTGACAGGATGCGCGGCAGGGCCGCCAGCAGCGCCAGCGGCAGCAGCCACGGGAGCAGGGCGCGCAGGAGCTCGCGAACATACGACACGAGCACCCGCCGGAACGGCAGGAACAGCAGGTGGCGGACCGGCCGGCGGCGTCGCCGGCGAGCGGTCCGGCCATGGCGTGCACGAGTCGGCCGGCCCGGCGCCGGTACCGGCGTTGGCGCGGGAGCGGGACGGCGCGTGGACGTGGCGCGGTCAGGGCGAGCGGTGCGATGAGCCGTCGAGCGGCTCGCGCGGAATGGCGCGGGTGAAAGCGGATCCGGCGACGGTCCGGCCGCCGGATCGCTCTCCCGGGCCATCCAAGCAGTCGAAGGGTCGAATCGCTGGTACCGGCATCGGTTTCGTTGCCCGGGCATGGTCGGTGTCCGCCCGCCCTATCGGCTGAGGGCCTGCGCGAACGCAGAGATGAAGTTCCGGACCGTCGGCGCGAAGGTCGACTGGGCCAGAAGGAATCCCCAGGCGCCGCACAACATGAACTCCACGATGGTGAGCCCGTCTGACTTGTGGCGGAACCGGAGCATCACCAGGATGACGACCGTCAGCAGGAACAGGAGGGAGAAGGATAACCTCATCGACTCACTTCCTTCCGCGAGAGCAGATGCCCTTGACACCTGGCGGGTCGTGGTCGTGGGCGTCTAGCCTCCGGCGGCGAGCGCGCGGCGGGTAGCTGGGCGCAGCGTTGGCCGGCCACGTCAGTAGTTCGTCCGGCCGCCGGCCCAGGTCGCGGCGGCAGGTTGGCGGAGCGGTCTCCATGGGCGGACCGCCATCAACGATCGGCGTCGGCTTCCATGCTGCAACCACAAGAAAAACGTCCCCGGCACTTGGGGCTCCCACAGTTGGAATAGGCCCCGACCGTGACTCCTTCGTCGGGGCCGAATGCTCATCTGAAGCTCTTCCCCCGAGTCTGTCATGATCGTTACACAAAAGTGAGCACCCTCGGTCAAGAGTCTAGGGGCAAACCAGGACGTAGTCAATGAACAAGTCATCCGCGTGATTCCTAAGCGAACTACTATATCGAACTGGGGCTCGTGACAAGGCCGGCCACCGGGCCCAGCGGCCGGTCAAGATGCGCGGTACCGGCACAAATCATTCCGCTTGACCGGCCGACCGGTCAGCACCGCAGGTCGGGGGCGTGGTCGTGGCGCGCGTCTCGCGGTGTGAGAAGGAACCGCCCGCCCGGCTGCGCCGCACTCCGCGTGAATGACCGTTCCGTGGTCATGCGACCATCGCTGGTTTTTTCGCTTACGAATATGGCCTTCAGCGCCTCTGTTCCGAGCTTGCTAATTCGCCCCCAGCAGCCTACGAAGCATCCTTCCAGCTGTCTACAGCGATCTACCGATATTCCCTCTGTGAATTTGTGCTTCGACCTGTTGCGGGGTGACGATGGTCCACCTTCGCTGATTCGGGGGATCGTCCCAGGAGGTCGCGACGGGATGTTCGAGAGCCTGCGCCCGCATCGCGGCGCATCGGTACCGGCCGAGGAACCCGACCAACCCGCACCCGCCCAGCAGCCTGGCCGGCACAGGCTGGACCTGGCCTACGTGAGCGGCGCGGTCGCCGTCCTCATCGCCTGGCTGATCACTCGCATCGTCTCGCAGTCAGCCGGCACGACCTTCGGCACCCACGTCGGCGAGCCCTACGTCCTGCTCGGGATCGTGGTGTTCGGCGGCCGTGCGCTCGCCCGCGAGCGGCTGCGCTGGTGCCGCGCCTGCCGCCGCTGGAACGCGTTGGAGTGGAAGGGCGAGCGGATCCTGCACCGCCGGCCGTTCATGCAGACGCGCAAGACCTTCACCGAGACCTTCAACATCCGCGGCCAGAAGATCGGCACATCGAGGCAGCGCAGCACCTCCCGGGCCGTGCGCGAGACGGTCGACGTCGAGCGGGTGTGCCGCTACTGCGGCGCGCTGCGGACCGTCAGGGAGACGCGCGACCGGTAGGCGCCGGCGACACGGCCGAGCGCGGCGGCCACCGTCGCCAGTGACAGCAGGCCCAGCAGGCAGCCAGTCGCGCCGACGGGCGCGCCGCGCGGCGCCTCGTCCAGGTAGTTCTCGTCCTCCTGCCAGTCGGGCACGCCGTTGTCGTCCCGATCCCTGTCAATGTCTCTGTACATCGCTCCTCCGCCTTCGAGCGATCGGACAGCGCGCACCATCATGCCATTTGACGGCATACCCGGCTCCATGGGAAATAGCCATCGTGCTCGAGCCGACCACCTCTCCCCTGCGGCCGGGCGACCCGGAAACGCTCGGTCCGTACCGGGTTGCCTCCCGGCTGGGCACCGGCGGCATGGACACCGTCTACCTGGCGCACGCGGCCGGCGGCCGACCGGTGGCGATCAAGGTCATCCGGCCGGAGGTGGCGCAGGACCCGGCCCGGTCGGGGTGGCCGCGGGGCTGACGGCGATCCACGCGGCCGGGCTGGTGCACAGACCGCAGCCCGGCCAGGCGGCCCGCCGCGCGCGAGCTGCTGCTGGCCCTACTCGGCGACCGTGCCAGGACCTGACCTTCACGTCGTGCGCCGCGTCGTCGCCCGGTCCCCTTCGATGGCCCGGGCACGCACGGCGGCGGACGGGGAACGGGCCGCGACGTGCGGCCGGAACCCGGGAAGTTTTTCCACAACTGGGCCATCGAAGTCCAAAGCGGACGGAAATGGATCAACCGAATTGTGGAGTCTAGGAGATCTCGGGGTGTGTTTCCATCACGATATTATCCGGGTTAACATGCCGAGATGCTCATACATGCCGAACCGCATGCCGCTTCGCTCCAAGGCAAGGTCGCCGTGGTCACCGGCGGCGCGGGCTCCGTCGGCAGCGCGGTGGTGGCCCGCCTGGTGAGTGAGGGCGTCCGCGTGGTCGCGGTCGATCAGGACCGGGCGCCCGACCCGGCCCCCGTGGGCGTCAACTACCTTCGCGGCGACGTGACGCAGCCGGCCACCGCGCCACGCGCGGTCGCCACCGCCGAGGCGGCGTTCGGTGGCCTCGACCTGCTGGTCAACGCGGCCTCGGGCTCGCATCCCGGCAGTGTGGCCGACATCGACCTCACCTGCTGGAACCGCGTGCTGGCGGTCAACCTCACAGGCACCCTGCTGGCGTGCCAGGCAGCCGTGCCCGCCATGCGCCGCCGCGGCGCCGGGGTGATCGTCAACCTGGGCGCCGTGGACCTCATGGACAGCATGAGCGAGCAGCTCGCCTACGTCGTGTCGAGGGAGGCCGTGGTCGCGCTCAGCCGCCACCTCGCGCTCGCGCTGGGACCGCTCGGCGTCCGCGTGGAGTGCGTGCATCCGGGAGCCGCCGACACAGACGGCGGTCCCGAAAAGGACGTGGCCACCCGGGTCCTGCACCTCCTCTCCCCCGCGGCGCGCCTCCGCGGCCACACTCCGGCCGCCGGGGACGATATCCACACCCCCGCCCGGGCATAGGCTGGACCGTCACAACCCGTGGTAAGAAAGCAGTGAGGCTCGTTCGAGCCACGCCGCCAGTCGGGGGCGGTAGTGGCCGGGGCCGTCGCCGCGCGCCGGGGTGGTGGTGGGACGGATGGAGGACGGGTGATGGCGGCGCGGCGGATTGGCGTCGAGGAGCGGCGGGCACGGCTGGCGAGGCGGCACCACCTGGCACCGGGGAGCGGGGCGGGCAGCCCGGTCGAGGCGGCGTCGTCCATGGTGGGCCTGCACGGCACCGACCCGTCGTCGGTGTACCTCGCCGCGGGGGCAAGGATGCCGGCGGCGGAGCCCGCGACCATCGAGCGGGCGCTGTACGAGGACCGGGAGCTGGTCCGGATCCTCGGCATGCGCCGCACCATGTTCGTGGTCCCCTTGGACCTCGCGCCGGTGGTGCAGGCGGCCTGCACCCGGGCCATCGCGGTCCAGGAGCGGCGCCGGACAGTCCAGCTCCTGACCCAGTGCGGCGTCGCCGACGACCCCGTGGCCTGGCTCGCGGACCTCGAGGAGGCAACAGCCAAGGTGCTGGCGACGCACGGCCAGGGGACCGCCGCCGAACTGTCGGTGCACGAGCCGCGCCTGCGCACGCAGCTCTTCCTGGCCGAGGGCAAGTCGTACGCGGCCAGCCAGAGCGTGTCCACGCGCGTGCTGGCGCAGCTCGCCGCCGAGGGGCGGATCATCCGCGGCCGGCCCCGGGGCTCGTGGACGAGCAGCCAGTACCGCTGGACGCCGATCGAGGCGTGGCTCGAGGAGGGCATGGACGACCTGCCGACCGACACCGCCAGGGTCGAGCTGGTCCGCAGGTGGCTCGCCGCGTTCGGGCCGGGCACCGCCGCCGATGTCAAGTGGTGGACGGGCTGGACGGCCGGCGAAGTGAAACGCGCCGTGGAGAAGCTCGGCGCCGTCGAGGTCGACCTGGACGGCGCGACCGGGCTGGTCCTGCCGGACGACCTGGAGCCCGTGCCGGCGGCCGAGCCTTGGGTCGCGCTGCTGCCGGCGCTGGACCCCACCGTGATGGGTTGGGCGGGACGCGAATGGTACCTGGGCGAGCATGGTGGCGCCCTGTTCGACCGCAACGGCAACGCCGGCCCGACGATCTGGTGGGACGGCCGGGTCGTGGGCGGCTGGGCGCACCGCAAGGACGGCGAGGTCGCCTACCGGCTGCTGGAGGACGTCGGCGCCGATGCAGCCAAGGCCGTGGCGGCGGGCGCCGAGCGCCTGCGCACATGGATCGGCGACGTTCGCATCACCCCGCGCTTCCGAACACCCCTGGAACGCGACCTCAGCGCCTGATCGGCGGGCGGCCGAGCCGGAATGAACGGCTACACCACAGTAGACGTGAGCTCGTTCACGCTCTTGAAATAGCGAGCGTGGGTCCGCTCGAGCGCGGCCCTCGAGGGGGACCGGACGATGACCACCTCCATCTCCGGATGGCCTCTGGGGCGCGATCAGCGCTCGGGCGGCGATCAGCGCTCGGCGGCGGACTGGCTCGGGCGCCTGCCGCCGACCGCAACGGGTCGGTGCGCCAACCGCAGCCGCTCGGCCAGGAAGTCTTCCCAGGTTCGGTGGCCAACGGCCCGTTCGGGGGCGAGGTTGGCGCCGGCCCGGACTGCGCGGGCCGCCTTGCCGGGGAGCCTGACCGGCATGAGCAGCCGGTGCCGGTGACTGGCCCGCAGGTAGCTGCGGACCAGCTCGGTCAACTCGTACACGCGTGGCCCGCCGATGTCGGGCACCAGGCCGGACGGCTTGCCGAGCGAGAGCTCGACGAGTCGGGCCGCCACCTCGCCGGCGTCGACCGGCTGGTATCGGACGCCGGCCGGGACCGGCATCACCGGCAGCTTCGCCAATTGCTGGGCCAGCGTCAGGACCAGGTCGTGAAATTGAGTGGCGCGCAGCGTCGTCCACGGCAGTCCGGAGTCGGCGACCACGTTCTCCGCGGCCCGCTTGGCCGCGAAGTAGCCGAACATGGTGCGGTCGACCCCGCTGACGACCGGGATCCGGTCGGCGCCGACGACCGAGATGTACACCAGGTGCTGGGCACCGGCCCGCGACGCCGCCCGCACCAGATTGCGGGCCTTGTCCTCATCGCCCTTGGCGGTGCCCGCGCAATGCACGATGGTCCCGATCCCGTCCACCGCGGCTTCGAGCCCTTCGCCGGTGGCCAGATCGCCGATCACGAACTCGACGCCGTCCCCGGACTCGTGGCTGCGCCGACTGAGTACCCGCACGTTACAGCCGGCGTCCCGCAAGCGTGGCACGACGAGGCGCCCGAGCGTGCCGGTGCCGCCGGTAATCAGAAGCGGTGAGGTCATAGTCATCTCCAATTCGTTCGTCCGGGAGTGGATCCCCCGGTCACATCGGCTGGGGTTCCCGGGTCTACTGGTATGACACCCGCGACGGAGGAATGTGACCTGGTGGACGACCGCGCATGGCTGACCGAGCGTTTCGAGGAACACCGGACTCGCCTGCGAGCGGTGGCCTACCGGATGCTCGGCTCGCTCAGCGAGGCCGACGACGCCGTCCAGGACGCCTGGCTGCGCCTCAGTCGCGCTGACACCGGCAGCGTCGAGAACGTGGCTGGGTGGTTGACCACGGTGGTGGCACGGGTGTGTCTGAACATGCTGCGCACGCGCGCTGCTCGATCCAGACGTGGTGCTCCGAGCCGACCGAGCGGCCGGCCCCACCCCCGCACCCATCGTGATCCACGGTGCCCACGCCGTGGCCAAGGGCGCGCTCCTCGCGTCGGAACGGGCCCGGTTCACCCAACCGGCGCTGGTAAACGGAGCGGTCGGACTCGTGATGGCCCCTCGCGGACAGCTGTTCCTGGTGCTCGGCTTCACGATCACAGATGGCAAGATCACCGAAATCGACGTGATCGCGGACCCGGATCGCCTCCGCCAACTCGATCTCGCCGTCCTCGATGACTCACCGTGAGTACGGCGGCTGAAGCGCTCGGTCACGCTGGGCACGCGTGCCTGGCCCATGGCGTGCTTGGGTCCGTTACCTGCGGTTGCCTGGGCCGGCACGTCCCCGGTCGTGTCAGCGGGCCGCCCAGTCGGGGGTGCCGGGGAACAGGCGGATCGACGCAAGGGCGGGCAGGCACATGGCGTCCACCACGGCGGCGACCCCGTCCGGCGGTGGGCTCGATGCCGCGGCGGCGCAGCGGCTCGCCAGCGTAGCCGCGGACGTCCTGCTCCACCTGCTCGGTGATGGCCGCCGCCGAGGCGTCGAGGTCGCGCAGCAACGCCGGGACGGCCTCGGCGTCCAGCTCGGGGAGTGCCTGGAGCATGCGCCCGACGCGGACCTGGTGGTCGTCGGGCAGCCAGGGCCAGCCGTCCGGCCACAAGGTCCCGCCCACGTCCAGCAGCACGGCGGTGACCGGCGGTCGCGTCATCTCGGTGCCTCCTCAGGCGGCGTCCGCCTCGGGCGGCGGTGCCGGTGCCGCCGCGGGCTCGATGGCGACGCGGTCCAGCTCGGGGATGCGCCAGGCGATCAGCGCGGCGCCCGCCAGGCAGGCCAGCCCGCCGGAGACCACCGAGAACTGCGGGCCGGCGAGCGCGGCCACGGCGCCCGCCTCGGCGTCGCCGAGCCGCGGCCCGCCGGTGACCACGGCGATGTGGATCGCCGAGAGCCGCCCCCGCAGGCCGTCGGGCACGGTGAGCTGCAGGATCGTGTTCCGGAACACGGCCGAGAAGACATCGGCGGCGCCGGCGACCGCCAGCAGCGCCAGCGCCAGCGGGAGCCAGGCGGCGAGCCCGAACACGGTGATCGCCAGACCCCACACCGCCACGGCCACCAGCACGGCGCGTCCCTGCCGGCGCACGCTTCCGACCCAGCCGGCCAGCAGCGCGCCGACCAGGGCGCCGGCCCCGGGCGCGGCGTACAGCAGTCCGACCGTGGCCGGCCCTCCGCCGAACAGGCCGGTGCCGAGCGCGGGGAACAGCGCTCGCGGCATGCCGAAGACCATCGCGTTCAGGTCGATGACGAAGTTGCCCTGGAGCGCGGGGCGGCCGCGCAGGAAGCGAAGGCCCTCCCAGATCGAGGCCATGCCGGCGCGGGTGCCGCCCTCCCCGGGCGGCAGGCGCCGCAGCGCCAGCGCGAGCACGGCGGCCCCGGTGAAGGTGGCGAGGTCGATGGTGTAGGCGGTGGAGAAGCTCGCCCTGGCGACGATCAGGCCGGCGGCGGCGGGGCCGGCGACGGAGCCGACCTGGGTCAGGATCTGGTGAAGAGCGGCCGCGGCGGGCACCAGCTCCCTGCGCACCAGCGCCGGCACCGCCGCCATCCGCGCGGGACCGTCGAAGGCCGACAGGCCAGCGCCAACCGCCGTCAGCGCGTACAGCGGCCACAGCGCGGGACGCGGCGCCAGCGCGTTCACCGCCAGCCCGGCGCTCAGCACGCCGCGGGCGAGCTGCACCCAGATCATCAGCGTCCGCCGGTCGACCGCGTCGACCACCGCGCCGCCCACCAGTGAGCAGGCGAGCAGCGGGCCGAGCTGCGCCAGGCCGGCCAGGCCGACCGCCAGCGACGAGTGGGTCAGCAGGTAGATCTGCAGGGGCACCGCGACCACGGTGATCTGGCTGCCGAGGAACGCGAACCCCTCGTTCAGGAACAACAACCGGTATTGGCGCGACTCCCGCAGGGGGGTGGTGTCGGCGAGCAGCCGCGGCCGGGTTCGCATGCCCACACGGTAGCAAGCGTGGGAAACCGCCATGCCGGGCGGCGCCGCGGCCGGGCGCCCGGTGGCGAGCCGCCGGCGACCCGGGCCGGCGCTTGCCTGCCGCGGTGGGCTGGCTGGCTTATGGTTGTCGGCGAGCCGGCCGGCGCCTGCCGCTGCCCGGTCCGGCGATCGGACGACGCTTGGAGGGATCTTGGCGAGCCTGCCGGCAGGCGGTGACGAGGAAACCGACAGGGAGCCCGACTACCGCTTCAGCCTCGCCAACGAGCGCACGCTGCTTGCCTGGATCCGCACGGCGCTGGCGCTGGACGCGGCGGGCCTGGCGGTGATCCGCTACGCGCCCACGCTGGCCATCGGCGGCGCGCGCGAGGGGGTGGGCATCGTGCTGGTGCTGCTCGGCGCGGTCACTGCCGGGGCGAGCTACCGGCGCTACGTGCGGGTGACCCGCGCCATGCGGGCGGGCCAGCCGCTGCCGGTGACCTCGCTGCCGCGGATGCTGTCGCTGTCGTTGTTCGTGCTGTCGCTGGGGGTGGGGATCCTGCTGCTGGTGGACCGGCTCGGGGGCTGAGCGTCCGCTGTCCGCCTGCGCAGCAGGTAGATCACCGGGTGGTGGCCCTTCTGGTAGACCTGCACGGCCCGCTCGACCGACCACCAGCGCTCGGCGGCCGGCAGGCAGCGCTCGAACAGGCGTAGCTCATGGGTGACCAGCACCATTGACCCGCCCGGCTCGGTCACCCTGGCCGACTCCGCGAGCACCGCGGGATAGAGGGCGGCGTTGGCCTCGTGCGAGCCCATGCGGTGGCCGTACGGCAGGTCTGCCAGCAGCACCTGGAAGGAGCCGTCGCGGAGCGCGAGCGCGGTGGCGTCCATGCGGACCAGCGCGGCGGCGCGACGCAGGCCCGCGGCTTCGAGGTTGGCCCTGGTGCCTGCCAGCGCCGCGGCGTCGAGGTCGCAGCCGGCGGCCAGCGTGACCGGCCCGCGGGCCAGGCGCTCGACCAGGATCGTGCCGGAGCCGGACATCAGGTTGAGCACGCGGTCGGACGGGCGAGGCCGTGACAGCTCGACCATGGCGGCGGCGATGGTGGCGTTCAGGGCGCCGGGCAGGTTGAACGTCCGCCAGGCCCGGGTCGACAGGGGCCGCGGCGACAGCCGGACCAGCGCCTCCCAGCCGTCGAGGGGCTGCCGGGCGCGACGGATGCGCAGGTAGAGATCGCCGTCGTCGGGATCCTCCGGCAGGCCGGTCCGCTCGGTCAGCTCCATGCGGAGCCGGCGCAGCGCGGCGGAGTCCCTGCCCGGCGCGCTGAGGCGAAACGATCGGAAGGCGCCGGGCGGATGCAGGCCGCGCACCGCCTCGACCTGGTCGAACAGGCTGGTGTCGCCGAGCAGGGCGCTCGGCCGGCGGCCAGCCACGCGCACCAGCAGGTAGGCCGCCACGGCCGTCCGCAGCTCCAGCACCGCCGCAAGCGGCCCCGCCAGGCGAAACCGCACCGCGCCGGCCTCGGCCGTGGGTGGGCTGCGGTCGAGCAGCTCGGCGTTGCGGCCCAGGACGCGGCGGACCTCGGCGGCGCAGAAGGGCTCCAGGCCGGCGAGCACCTCGCACTCGACCGTGCGAGGCCTCAGCTCGGGCGGGTCTCCCTGCCGCCGCGCTCCAGCCACTTGACCACCTGGCTGCGCCAGTAGCGCGGCCGATGGGAGCCCGCCCAGACGACCGGCGGCCCGGTGGCCTCGGCGCGCCACCGGCGCACGGTCCGGACGGAGACCTTGAGGAGATTGGCCAGCTCCTGCTCCGTAAGGAGCTCGTCCTCCTCCCGCTCGCGCTCGGTCATCGTCCTCCTTACCCGCTGCTCCGCGAGTGTTCACCGGCGTCCTCTTTTGACACCTTGCGGCTGGCAGGATACCATGCCTTCATCCGCATTAGAAGGCCCGGCGGCGATCTCAGCGCCCCGGGCCCGGAGCACGAGGGAGTACCTCATGCCCGAGATGGAGCCTACCCCCATCGACCGCGGTCGGTACAAGCCGGCTGTCAGCGCGTTCCTGCGCTGCCACCCGCTGCGCGACCGCAGGACGCCGCCGCAACGCCCGGCACGCCGCCGGGGCGCCGACCTGCTCGACGTCCTCTACCCCGCCAGCAACTCGCCGATCTGCCCGGGCTGCCCGATGGTGCCTGGCGTCCCGGACCACGCCATGCGCTACCCGACCTGCGAGGTCTGCCGCTGGCCGGCGGTTGGCATCGGCCAGGTGCACGCCTGGCACTGCCGCTTCTGCCGCCACTGGAACGAGCACGGCAGCGCCCGGCCGCGCTCGGCCGCTGTGGCGCTGCGGCTCGCCGACCTGTCGCAGCCGGCCAGGGAGCTGATCGGCCTGGCGATCCCGCTGTGGTTCGGCTACCCGGCGCCTCCGAACGTCGAGGTGTGGCGCGACGCCGCCGGCAACACCCAGGGAGCGGCAGTCCGCGGCTTCGTCGAGAGCCGCCGCCTGCGCAGGTCCGAGCGGCCGCTGTACGTGCGCGGCACCGTTCGGCGCCACCCGGTGCTGCTGGTCGGCGGCGACGGGTCGGATCCCTACCCGCTCGGACTGGCGGAGCACAGGGCGGATCTCCGCGCGGTCGGGCGCTGGGTCACCCGGGTGGCCTGCCCGTGCGGCCAGGACCCGCCGTGCATCCACGCGCAGGCCCTGTACGCGCAGGTCGTCGGCGTGATCGAGGCACGGCGCCGTCCGCCGGGCCCCGAGGACCTCTTCGACGGGGAGGTCGACCTCCATGCATGAGCGGTCGCCGGCCGGCAGCCCGCCGTCCACCCACTCCAGCGTCCATCTGCTCGTGGGGCCGGACTCGCTGCCGCGGGTCTCCGCCAACGCCGTCCGCAGCGCGCAGCTCGCCATCGACGAGACGATCTTCCTCCACGTGGAGGCCGAGCACCGCACCTTCTCCTTCGACCACACCGCCACCTTCACCGTCTCCGGCCCGCGCGGCGCGATCGACCGTCTGCTGCTGCTCCTGCGCGCCGCCGTCGCCTCCATCCCGCCGGCCGACCCCACTGGCGAGGCCGACCCCGACTCCGACGCTCCCGAGAACTGACCGCCGGCGGGCCCGGCCGACCCACCCGGGACCCGGAGCCCGCCGGCCCAGCCGGGGCCCAGGCCGGCCGGACAACCCGGGGCTCGGCCCGGCGGGAACCGGGGCCGGGGACCCAGGCCTCGCCGGCCCGCCTGGGACCGTGGGCCGGCCGGGCCTTACACCAGCTCTTGGTAGGCGGCCAGGCAGAGGTCGGCGCAGCGGCGCCAGGTGAAGCGTTCGAGCACGAGCTGCCTGGCGTTGTCGCCGAGGCGGGCGGCGAGGCGGCGGTCGGACAGGACGCGGGCGAGCCGGTCCCGCAGCGCATCGACGTCACCCGGTTCCACCAGGAAGCCGGTCTCGCCGTCGACCACCACCTCGGCGAGCCCACCGACGCGGCTGGCGACGACCGGGGTGCCGCTGGCCATGGCCTCGACAGCGGCGAGGCCGAGCAGCTCCGGGACGGCCACCGGCCGGCCGTAGCAGGTGCGGTCGACCGAGGGCAGTGCCAGCACGGCGGCGCTCCGGTGCAGCTCGGGCAGCGCCCGGTCGGGCACGGCGCCGAGGAACTCCACCCGCCGTCCGCTGGCGAGCTTGCGGAGCAGGTCGGGATAGTCGCGCTCCGGCGGGCGGGGGTCGTGGCCGGTGCTGCCGGCGACCCGGAGCGCGGCGCCGGGCGGCAGGGCGCTGAGGAGCCGGTCGACGCCCTTGTGGGGAGTCAGCCGCCCGACGAACAGCACGCCCTCCCTGGGTGCGCTGGGGACGGGCGCGAAGCGCTCGGGGTCGGCGCCGCCGTAGATCACCCGCGTCCGCTCCGGCGGGGCGCCGAGCAGGGCCGCCGAACAGCGGGAGACGGTCAGGAAGCGGTCGAACAGCGGCTGGCCGAGCCGTGCCCAGGCGCCGCCGGGCAGGCCGTGGTCGGTCACCGCCGTGGCCGCCCCGCGCAGGCGTGCCGTGACCGCCGCCGCCAGGGTGGGTAGGCTCCCGAAATGATGCGCGTGGACGACCTCTGCCCCGGCCAGGGCTGCCGGGAGGAGCGGGGCGACCGGCTGGGCGGCGTGGCCGCGCAGGCGCGCCAGCGGCCGCAGCACCCTTACCTCCAGCCCGCCCGCCTCGCGCCAGCGCCCGGGCCGGTCGCCGAAGGTGACCAGCCGGACGTCGGTCTCGGTCGCCAGTGCCCTGGCCAGCTCCAGCGGGTAGCGCTCCCCCCCGCCGTACAGGCCCTGTGACCCGAACGCCGTGGGAGCGACGTGGATGACGCGCACGCTGCTGGTCTCCCTGGTCACGCTCGGCGATCCCGGGCGCCTGACCGGCGGCTACCTGTACCACCGCCGCATGGCCGAGCTGGCGCCCGAGCACGGCGCCGAGCTGCGCTTCGTGTCCGTCCCGGAGCGGCCGTTCCCCCTGCCGGCGCTGGCCGGCCGGAAGGTGCTGCGGCGCGCGCTCCGGCCAGCCCGGGCGGCGCCGCCGGCCACCCCCGCACCCCGGGCGGCGCCGGCGGACGGCGCGGGCGGCCCGGCGGGCGGTGGGCGCGCGGACGTCGTGGTGCTCGACAGCATCGCCGCGGCGTTTCTGGGCCCGTGGCTGGCACTGGGGAGGCTGCCGGTGCCGCTGGTGGGAAGCCTCCACCAGCCGCCGGGCGGGATCGACCACGGGCCGGTGCGGCGAGCCGTGCAGGTGCCGCTGGACCGGCTCGCCTACGGCAGGGCGGCGCTGCTGCTGGTGGCCAGCCAGGCCCTGGCCGAGCAGGTCGAGGCCGCCGGGCTCCCGGCCGGACGGATCCTGGTGGTGCCGCCCGGCCGCGACGTGGCGGCGGCTCCTGGAGCGCCCGCCGGCGACCTGCGCCAAGGCCGCCGCGCGGCCCTGCTGTGCGTGGCGAATTGGATCGGCCGCAAGGGCATCCTGGAGACCCTGGAGGCGCTGGCGCGGCTGGACCCCGGCACGGCCACGCTGCACCTGGCCGGGGACGACCGGGCCGACCCGCTCTACGCGGCCATGGTGCGGGCGCGGCTGTCCCGGCCGGACCTGGCCGGTCGGGTGGTGGTCCATGGCCCGCTGCCCATCGAAGCGATCGCCGCCCTGTACCAGGCCGCGGACGTGTTCGTGCTGCCGAGCGTGCGGGAGCCGTACGGCACGGTCTGGGGCGAGGCCATGGCGGCGGGGCTACCGGTGGTCGGCTGGCGGGCCGGCAACCTACCCCACCTGGCCGGCGAGGGGGAGGCGCTGCTGGTCCCGCCGGGTGACGTCGAGGGCCTGAGCCGGGCGCTTGCCCTGCTGGCCGGCGACGAGCCGCTGCGACGCCGCATGGGCGAGGCCGCCCGGCGGCGCGCCAGCGACCGCCCCACCTGGCGGGATTCCGCCGCCCGGTTCTTCGACGCGCTCCGCGAGGCGGCGCAAGGACCCCGCGGCGAGCGGCGCTGACCACGGTCCTGGCCACCCCGCGACGCCGCCGCACGCCGACCATCGTCAGGGGTGGGCGAGCCGGACCTCCACTTTGCCCTCGCGGATGCGGGTGAGGTAGGCGGGCTGCGGTGCGGTCGTCGGGCCGTGCAGGACCGCCCCGTCGTCGAGGCTGTAGGCGCTCCCGTGACACGGGCACACCACCCGGTTCGGCCCAGAGAAGTCGCCCTCGTGCAGCGAGCACCCGCGGTGCGAGCACCGGTTGGAGATCGCGTGGATGGTCGCGCCGCGCCGCAGGAGCAGCACCTCGGCCCCGCCGACCGTGACGGGCGTCGGCACGTCGTCCTGCAGCTCCTCGGACGGGATCGCCGGCTGCCAATCGGTGGGCGCCTCCACGAAGGCGTTCTCGTCGACCCCGACACCCAGGCCGAACGACAGGTGACCGCCGAGATATGCCGAGGCGTTGACCACCCCGTAGCCAGCCGCCGACAGCCACCAGCCGCGCATCCGCCGCCCGCGCTTGCGGGCAAGCGACGAGCTCGCGTACAGCCACAGCGCGGCCACGTTCGCGCTGGCGTGGACCAGCCCCACGCGGCGGTGGCCGCCGCGGGTGTCGGTCCAGTCCGACAGGCCGGCCAGGGCGGTCGGCACCGCCGCCAGGATGCCGATGTCGACCAGCCGGTCCGAGGCCTTGCGGGTCTTGCGCCCAGGGATCAGGTCCAGCAGGAACGAGCTGGTCCACGCGCCCACCACCACGTCGGTGAGCACCGGGTGCAGCGGGTGCCCCAGCCAGGTCCCGCTGAGGAAGTCCTTCAGCTCGCTGCGCTCGGGCACGTAGCGGTCCACCAGGGTCTTCAGCGCCTTGGCCGTGCCGTCGAGCTGCTGCAGCCCCTCGATACGCTCGGCCAGCTCCCTTGCCACCGGTCTCATGACACACCTCCACTCGACACGGGCCCGGCGTAGGCGGCGAAGTCGACCGGCGACTCCCACACCCGGACGGTGAGCGTCTCGCCACCCGTCCCTCGGATGGTGGGAGCCAGCCGCTCGTGCGCCCACCGGGCCAGCACCTCCACGGTCACCGCCTCCGCCCATGACGGGCGGATCTCCTCGAGGTCCTTGTTCTCGATCCGGTCGGCCGTCTCCTGGAGCGCCGACCGCAGCACGTCCAGGTCGCAGACCATGCCGTGGCCGTCCAGCTGCTGGCGTCCGACCACCACCTCCAGCCGGTAGTCGTGGGCGTGCAGCGTCCCCTCGGGCCCCTCGACCGGCATCTGGTGCAGGGAGCGGACGGTGACGCTGGACCCCACCTGGTAACCGGCCGTGCCACTGGTCATGGGGCCTCCCTCGTATCCGGCGGCGCGGCCGGGGTGGCGCGGTAGCGCAGCACCGCGTGGACCAGGTCCCCTTGGCGCGCGTCCAGGCGCGCGTAGGCGTCGGCGGCGCGCTCGAAGGGGAACTCGTGCGTCACCAGGATACGCAGCGGCAGCTCGCGGGCGAGCCGCCAGGCCAGATCGGCGCGGCGGCGCCGGTCCCACCTCGCGCTCTGCGCCGCCGCCAGGGTCGAGACCTGGGTGCTGCGGATCGCCAGCCGCCGGCGGTGGAAGCCGGCGCCCAGCGGCAAGGACGCCGGGCTGGTGCCGTACCACGAGCAGACCAGCGCAACGCCCTCGTGGGCCAGCAGCTCCAGCGCCGGGCCGAGGGCGTCGGGGTTGCCGCTGGCCTCCACCAGCAGGTCGGCGCCGCGGCCGCCGGTCCGTTCGGCCACGGTGCCGGCCAGCCCCTCCGGCGGCACGGCCTCGATTCCGAAGGTGCCGGCCGCCGCGCGGCGCGACGGCAGCGGGTCGCTGCCGAGCACCTCAGCCCCGGTCCGGAGCAGCAGCGCGGCAACCAGGATCCCCACCGCACCCATGCCGACCACCACGACGGTCTCGCCGAGCCGGGGCGCGGTGTCCAGGCAGACCTGGAGCGCCGTCTCCACCAGCGGGTACATGGTGGCCACCGCGGGATCGAGGCCGTCGATCGCCATCAGCTGGTCGGCGGCGACCACGAAGCGGTCCTGATGGGGATGGAAGGCGAATACGAGCTGGCCCTCGCGCAGGTCACCACCGGCGCGCAACACCCGGCCGACCGCGCTGTAGCCGTAGCGGAAGGGATAGGCGAAGGTCCCCGCCAGGGCGCCGAGCGACTCGTCGAGCGCCAGCCCAGGGTCGATGTCCCCCCGATAGGCCAGCAGCTCGGTGCCGCTGGAGATGCCGGAGCACTCGGTGCCGACCAGCACGCGGTCCCCGTCCGGCTCCGGGACGTCCACCTCCCGCAGCTCGATACGGCGGGGGGCGGTGAAGTGGACGGCTCGGGCCTTCACGCTGGCTCCCCCACCCGGCGCGGCCACCGCTCCAAGAGGTCCATGCGTCACGCGGGTACCCACAAGCGCAGCGAGCAAACCGTTTACCTGTCTTGCCGGGGGGGAAGCTGGCGAGCATCATGATCCCCATTGATGAAGTGGCTCGCCTCGTCCTGCCCACCTGGGCCGGAGAGTTCGATCTGCGGGCCTTCCAGGGTGCTTCCGGCGGCGTCTACCTGCTGTTCCTCCGCGGTGACCTCGGCGACGGCCGCGGCCTGCTCACCCGCCTGCACTCCGCCTGCCTCACCGGCGACGCGCTCGGGTCGCTGCGCTGCGAGTGCGGCCCGCAGCTCCGCCTGGCGATGCGGCGGATCGCCGCGGAGGGCCGCGGCGTGCTGCTGTACGCTCCCTACCACGAGGGCCGTGGCATCGGGCTGCTCGCCAAGCTCAAGGCCTACGAGCTGCAGGACCTTGGCCACGACACCGTCGAGGCCAACCGCGAGCTGGGGCTCCCGGTCGACGGCCGCGACTACCGCGAGGCCGTGGGGGTGCTGGCGCAGGCCGGCGTCCGCGGCGTGCGGCTGCTGACCAACAACCCCGACAAGTCGAGGGCCCTGGAGGACGGCGGGATCGCGGTGGAGGAGGTCGTGCCGCTGCAGACCGCCGCCCACGCACGCAACCTGGGCTACCTGGAGACCAAGCGCCAGCGGCTCGGCCACCTGTCGCCGGGCGGGGCGCCGCTGGCCACCGCCGGGATCGCCGTGCACGACCCGTGGAACGAGTCCCCCAACGGCCAGGAGCACCCGCTGGACATCAGCCCGCTGCTTGGCGAGGTGCGCCGCGCCGGCGACCGCCCCTACGTGGTCCTCAAGTACGCGCAGACGCTCGACGGCCGCATCGCCACCGCCAGCGGGGACGCCAGGTGGATCAGCGGCGTTCCGGAGCGCCGGGTGTCGCACGCGATGCGCGCCGCCTGCGACGCGGTGATGGTCGGCATCGGCACGGTGCTTCGGGACGACCCGCGGCTGACCGTGCGGATGGTCCCCGGCGCCTCGCCGATCCGGGTGATCCTGGACTCCGAGCTGCGGGTGCCGGCGCACGCGGGGGTCCTGGACCCCGACGCCGTCACCATCGTGCTGACCACCGCCCGATCGAGCCCCGCCCGCCGCGAGGCGCTGCGAGATCGGAGAGTGCGGGTGGAGGTCGTCGAGGAGGGCCCGGACGGCGTCGATCTCCGCGACGGGCTCGCCCGCCTGTCCGATCTGGGCATCCGCTCGCTGCTGGTGGAGGGCGGCGCCCGGGTGATCACCTCGCTGCTGCGCGAGCGGTTCGTGGACCGGGTGGTGGTGGCGCTGGCCCCGCTGCTGCTCGGCAAGGGCACCGAGGCGGTCGGCGACCTCGGCGTCGCCGAGGTCGTCCACGCCCTGCGCCTGGTCAACCCCACCCGCCACGCGGCCGGCAGCGACCTGCTGATCGCCGCCGACCTCGACGGCCACCCACCCGCGCGACCCTGAGCGCCCGGCCCCCGCCAGGGGGCGATCCAGCGGGCGTTGCTCACTCGTTTTGACGAGATCTGACCGTAGATGTGACCGCTGTCACATCTCGGGCGATTGCGCTCGTGTAGCCTGCCCTGCTGAAGGTGGAGCCTCGACGGGCTCGGGGGAGGGCTCGGCGATGGGGGTCGCGAGGCGTCAGCGGGTGGCGGTGGTCGGGGCCAAGATCCGGCCGCCGACGGTGGTCGCGCTCGTCCGCGAGCGGGTGAACCGCACGCTCGACCTCGTCTGGAGCCACCGCCTCGGCCTGGTGGTCGGCCCCGCCGGATCGGGCAAGACGACCGCGCTGGCGCAGTTCGCGACCGCCGCCGACGCGCCGGTCGCCTGGTACCGGGCGGAGGCGACCGAGGCGGACCCCGCCGCGCTGCTCGCTCACCTGGAGGCCGCCCTGGTCTCGGCGCTCGGGGTGGCGGGCAACTGGGCGACCCTGGAGCACGCGGTGGCGGCGCTGGAGCGCTTCGGCGGCGGCCGCGCGCTGCTGGTCGTCGACGACCTGCACGAGCTGGCCTCCAGCGACGCCGAGCGGCTGCTGGAAAAGCTGGTCGGCTACGCGCCCCCCTGGCTGCACGTGCTGGCCGGCTCGCGCACCCAGCCGAGCTTCAACACCTCGCGCCTGCGGGTCTCCGGCGAGCTGCTGGAGGTCGGCGCCGACGACCTGCGCTTCCGCTCCTGGGAGGTCGAGCAGCTCTTCCGCGGCTTCTACCGCGAGCCGCTGCCGCCGGAGGACCTGGCCAGCCTCACCAGGCGGACGGAGGGCTGGGCCGCCGGGCTCCAGCTCTTCCACCTGGCAACCATCGGCCAGCCGGCCGAGGAGCGCCGGCGGGCGGTCGCGGCGCTGGGGACCAGGTCGCGGCTGGTCCGCGACTACCTGGCCCGCAACGTGCTCCACGGGCTGCGGCCCGAGCTGCGGGACTTCCTGGTGGACACCTGCGTGCTGGGGCGGCTCACCGGACCGCTCTGCGACCGCCTGCTGGAGCGCGAAGGCAGCCAGCGCCTGCTGGAGGAGCTGGGCGAGCTGCAGGTGTTCACCGTGGAGCTGGACGACGAGGGCACCTACCGCTACCACGAGGTGCTGCGCTCGCACCTGGAGGCCGTGCTGGTCGAGCGGGCCGGCGAGGCGGGCGCGCGCGAGCGCTATCGCCGCGCGGGCGAGTTGCTGGAGGAGGCAGGCGCCCTCCCTGAGGCGCTGCACGCCTGGTGCCGCGCCACCGATGGGCCCGCCGTCGACCGGCTGCTGGGCCTGCACGGCGGCGAGCTCGCCGGAGGCGCCAGCACCTGGCTCGACCGCCTGCCTCCGGCGCTGCTGGAGCGCGACCCGTGGCTGTTGCTGGCCGAGGCGCGGCGCCAGCTCTCGGGCGGCAGGCTGGAGGCGGCCGCGGGCACCTACCGCCGCGCCGAGGCGGCGTTCGGGGACTCGACGCCGGTGGAGACCTGCCGCAGGGAGCGGCAGGCGCTGAGCGCCTGGCTGGAGCAGACGCCACCGCTCGCGGCGGGCTGGGCGGGGATCGTCAGGGCCGCGACGCGGGACCAGCCGCTGGTGGCACGCGAGACGGCCGCCGCCGTGGCCGGGCCGCAGGGCCGTCTCGCGGAGGGCCTGGCCGGGCTGCTCGGCGGCATGCCGCGGATCGCCCGGGCCGACCTGGTGGCGGCGTTGGAGCACCCGTCGGCAACGGCGGCGGTCGCGCTCGGCGCGCGGGTGGCCCTGGTGGTCACCGACCTGCTGGCCGGGGGGCCGTTCGACCAGAGCGCCGCCGAGCGGGTGGTTCAGCAGGCGGAGCGGGTGGAGCTGCCCTGGGTGACGCGCCTCGGCAGGGCGCTCCTGGCGCTGCGCCCGGGCGCCGCCCCCGGCGAGGGCGAGGACCTGCGCGAGGCATGCGACCGCGACGGCGACCGCTGGGGTGCCGCGCTGGTCGGGCTGCTCCAGGGACTGGCGCTTCCGCTGGGGGGCAACGCGCCGGCGACGGTCCTGGACGATACCGCCGCGCGGTTCCAGGAACTCGGCGCCGGGGCGCTGGCCGCGCTCGCGCGGAGCCTGGCCGCGGCCGCACGAGCCCGCCTCGGCGCCAGCGACGCCGGGCCGGCCGCCCGCCAGGCCGCCGCCGCGGCTCGCACCGCCGGCGTGCCCGGCGCCGAGGCGATCGCGCTGCTCACCCTGGTGGCCGCGGGCATCCCGGAGGCCGGCGAGCCCGGCGGTCGCGGCGAGGCCCTGGCCGCCGCCTGCGGCCTCGCCTGGGCCCCCACGCCCCTGACCAATCCCGAGGACGGACCCTGGGCCGGGACGCCCGGGCCGGGCGGGACGGCCACGGTGCCCAGGCCGGGCGGGACGGCCACGGTGCCCTGGCCGGGCGGGACGGCCGCGCCCGCCTTGCCCGCCGCGGACGTCGCGGGAGCCCGCGCCCTGAACGGCCAGGCGGCCCCGGACCCGGGGGTGGAGGTGCGGTGCTTCGGGCAGTTCGAGCTGCGGGTGGGCGGCGGGGCGGTCGACCTCGGCGGCCTCAAGCCTCGCTGCCAGGTGCTGCTGCGGCTGCTGGCGATGCACGGGGCCAGGCCGCTGCACCGCGAGACCCTGATCGAGGCGATCTGGCCGGAGGCCCGCGCCGAGGCGGGCATGCGCAACCTCCAGGTGGCCGTCTCGACCCTGCGCCGTTTCCTGGAACCGGTCGCCGGGCTCGCGCGTGAGGGCCAGAGCTACCGGCTGGCCCTGCCCGCCGGGTGCACCGTGGACGTGCTCCGCTTCGAGCAGGCGTGCGCCACTGCCAGGGCAGCCAGCGCCGGCGGCGACGTGGCCGGCGCCGAGGCCGCGCTCCAGCTCGCCCTCGACGCCTACCGGGGCGAGCTGCTGGCCACCGACGGCCCAGCCGAGTGGGTGGTGGCGGCGCGGGACCGCTACCGGGCCGAGGCCGGCTGGGCCGCCGAAGCCCTCGCCGAGCTGCAGCTCGACCGCGGCGCGGCCGCGCGGGCGGCCGAGACCTGCAAGCGCGGGCTCGGCATCGACCGCTACCGCGACCCACTGTGGCGCCTGCTGGCCCAGGCGCACGAGCGCGGCGGCGACCAGGCGGCGGCCGCCAGGGCGCGGCGCGACTACGAGCAGATACTGCAGGAGATGGGGCTGGAGGCCGTCAGCCCTGATCCTGCGCCTGCGCGAAGAACCTGAGCTCCCTGATCGAGGTCCGCTGGCCGTTGGGCGGCGGGTCGCTGCCCGGGTAGGTGTTCTGGACCACCACCCGGAACCGCCTTGTCGCGTGCGGGTCGAAGTCGATCGTCTGCACCTCCTGCTGGTCCTTGAGCGTGAAGGTGAGCTGGAAGTCGTCGCCGAAGACCACCCGGAAGCTCTTGGGGCGGGGACGCTTGGCGAACTCGTCGCCGGCGGCGCCCGAGGCGATCTCCACGCGCGCCAGCTTGACCGTGCGACCGAAGTCGAAGGTGATATGCGGCGTCGAGTCGCCGGTCGCGTTGCGGGACCAGTAGGTGTCGAGCTTGCCGTCCACCACCAGCCCGCCGACGTGCGAGCCGGACTGTGTCTCGGTGTCGATCACCTTCACGCCCTCCAGTGCCACCAGACCCGGCGGCTGGGTGGTCGAGGTGGTCGTGGCGGCCGCGGCGCTCTTGTCCTTGCCGTTGGTAAGGAATCGCGAGGCCGCCAGGCCGACCCCCACCAGGGCGACCACCGAGACCAGCACGACCAGCACCCGGGCGCCCCTGCCGCCACCGCCGCGGAACGGCCGCTCGCCCGCGCTGTACCACCGCGAGGTCCGCTCGGACTTCGGCCCGTCCGCCCGGACCTTGGGCAGGGACAGCGAGGTGGAGCAGTGGTGGCAGAAGTTCCAGCTCGACTCGACCGGCCAGTCGCAGTTGGGGCAGGCGCTCTGGCCCGGCTTGAGGGCCGGCGGTCCCTCCCCGGCGTCCCGCCGTGCCCCGGACTGCCGGCGGGTCTCCGCCGGCCGCTGTTTGGCCTCCGCCGGCTTGACCGCGCTGGGCTGCCCGGGGTTGCGTGCGGCGCGCCCGGAAGGCGACGGCTTGGCGAGCAGTTCCTCCGGATCGGTGCCTCCCGGCTGGATCGCGTCGCCGTCGCCGGCGGCGCCCCGCGGCGTGGCCGCGCCGGGCCGGGCGGTCGAGCCGGTCGCGGCGCCGCCCGGTCGGACGGCGGGCTGCTGGGTCGTCTGGACCGCCTCGCCCTCCCACTCCAGGAAGCTCTGGCAGGAGGGGTTCTTGCAGAACTTGGCGCTGTTGTCGTTCTCGGTGCCGCATTTCTGGCAGACGATCATCGGCCGACCACCTCGACTTGATGGGACACGTGCGCCGGCTTGGCGGCGGCGACCAGAGCCTCGATCTTGCGCTGGTCGACGGTTGCGGGGTCGTCCAGCGCCACGCGGACCGCCAGCGCGCGCCGCGGGGCGCCGGGCAGGTCGGCCCCTGGGGTGGTGGACCAGCCGACGCCGCCGCTGTCGCGCACGTCCACCCTGCCGCCGGTGGCCAGCTCGACCTGCTCGGCGATGCCGCCGACGGTCCCCCTGCGCCGGTAGAGCCTGACCGTGCGGCCGACCAGCTCGCGCTGCCGCTGCGCCGGCCAGTTCTCGTCGATGGCCGCGCCGACCCATCCGGCCAGCCATTCGACGAAGTCGAGCGGCGCCAGGCTCGGCTCCAGATAGCGGTCGAAGTTGTCCAGCGTCGAGATCACCGGCGCCAGCACCTCGTCGAGCGCGGCCAGCAGCCGCTGGGCCAGGTCGTCCTCCTGGTAGAGGGCTGGCAGTCCCGACCCGAGCGGGTGGGGGCTGCCGAGCCCCGCGATCATCCCGCGCACCTCAGCCCTCCTCCACCAGCACCTGGTGGCCATAGGAGAAGACCAGGCTGTGGCGGTCCAGCTCCAGCCGCTGCGCCGGCTCGCCGCGCTGGCCGGTGATCGGGTTGGCGGCGAACAGGCGCACGTCCTCGATCAGGCTGGTGCCGCGCAGCCCCTGCAGGACGGAGAAGACCTCGCCGACCTGGACGGGCCGGCCGAACGCCCAGCCGTCGCCGTCCGGCCCGCCGCGGATCGGGTGGAAGTAGCGGTACAGCGCGGCGACGGCGTCCTGCTCGAGCCGGCCACGATCGGTGCGCGGCCGTGCCCTGACGCGGGCGACCACCGTGATCCCCTGGTACACCGGCGGCTCGACCATCACCCGCGCGCCGATCACCCGGCGCTCGTCCAGGAAGGCGGCGATCCGCTGCAGCGTGTCCTCGGAGGGGATGAGCTGTTCGAACTCGAGCCGGCCGCGGTCGTCGTCGGCGGCCGCCGGCACGATCAGCACGCGCACGTCGCCGGTGTCGGCGCCGTCGCCGGCGGCCACGCAGCGGACCCTGGCGACCTCCGGCGCGGCCTGGAGCGCGAGCTGCTCGTAGTCCTCGGCGGTCACCGCCCGGTCGCCGCTGCGCAGCACCAGCGGGCCGCGCAGCTTGGCGCTGGCCACGTCCTCGCCGTCGACGCCGCCGACGGCGGCGCGGCGGTTGCCGACCCGGGTGATGTAGGGGATCGACGACTTCAGCACGCTCAGCATGCCGCGGGCGACGTTGCCGCGGCGCCCGCCGCCCGTGCGGTAGCTGCGCAGCCGCAGCAGCGCGCCCTTGGGCGGGACCGCGCCGTAGCGGCGCAGGGTCCCGTCGGGCTCGCGGACGGCCGGGCCGAGCGCGATCTCGCCGGCGGTCCGGTCCAGGTCGAAGGCGAGCTCGTCAGGGCCGCGGCCGGCGAAGCTGGACACCTCCTGCCACTCGGTGTGCCCGTCCGGGCCGGTGACCTCGAGGATGCAGGGCTCCTCGGAGGGCACCACCGGCCGGTGCTGCAGGGCGATCCGCTGGCCGGGCACGCCCTCGGCCACGCCCAGCTCCTCGCCCTCGACGATCTCCGCGTGAACGGCGGTGGCGGTGCCGCCGACGGTGAACGCCTCCAGCCGCTTGATCTTCGGCGAGGCGCTGTAGACCGGCTGGCCCTCGTCGGCGGGGATCACCCGGCAGCGCACCCAGGCGGCGCTGCGCTGGCCGACCAGCGAAGCGGCGTGGCCGCGCGGCACGTGCAGGACCACGTCGCCGGCGCGGTTCAGGCCGCCGGTCTCGTCGCGGTCCACCTCGCAGCCCGCCCAGCGGCCTCCCACCCAAGCCTCCCAGCGCAGCGGCGGGTTGTGCGGGTCCACGCCCACGCCCTCGATCTCACAGTCGAACCGCAGCGCCAGCGCGCACGAGGGAACCGGCGTGTCCAGGCCGACCATCAGGCAGTCGTCCGGCTCCGGCGTGTCGCCGAAGCTGTAGAAGAAGCGCTGGTCGTTGCCGAGGGTGTCGCTGGCGTCGCGCAGCTCGCCGCCGATCACCGACGCCGCCGCCACCGCCGAGCACGGCGGGATCGCCAGGTCCTCGACCACCGTGAAGACGATCGCCTCGTCCTGCTCGGTGCGCATGGTCGCCACCTGCGTGCCCGGCGGGACCCGCACGGTGGCGGCCTGCGGCGCCGACAGCCAGAAGGTGACGTCGGCGCGAGCCGAGGTCGGCGGGAACAGCCGCACCCCGATCAGCTCGAGGAACTTGACGTAGACCCGGTCGGGTACGCGGTTCAGCCGGTAGACGAGCTGGTCGGTCATCCAGGCGAACAGCTCGATCAGGGTGACGCCCGGGTCGGAGACGTTGTGGTCGGTCCATTCGGGGCAGCGCTGCTGGACCAGCCGCTTGGCGTCGTCGACGAGGTCCTGGAACCGGCGGTCGTCCAGGTTGGGGGCCGGCAGGCTCATGGGGCTGGCTCCTCGGCGGGGATCACGTAGAACGGGAAGACCAGGTTCCTAGGGTCGTAGCTGCCCCGCACCGTGTAGCGGACGTCGATGTAGAGGGTGGCGGAGTCGTCGTCGGCCGGCGACACGGTGACGTCGAGCACGTCGATGCGCGGCTCCCAGCGCTCCAGCGACAGCCGCACCTCGGCCGCCAGCCGCCCGGCGGTGGTGGCGTCGACCGGCGCGAACACGTAGTCGTGGATAGCGCAGCCGAACTCCGGCCGCATCGGGCGCTCGCCGTAGGCGGTCCCAAGGATCAGCCGGATGCTCTCCTCCAGCTCGCGGGTGCGCGCGACCAGGGCGATCCCGCCGGTCGCGTCGGTGCGCAGCGGGAACGCCCAGCCGTGCCCGATGAACTCCTCAGCCATTGGGAGCCTCCCTACCCGATCAGGACCGTCGTCGACGAACCGTTGAGCTGGCCGGGCGCGCCAGCGCAGATGGTGCAGGTCGAGCCGGTCCGCGCCGCCGGCTTGCCCTCGATCAGCACGCTGGTGGACCCCACGGTGACCAGGCCACGCTGCGTGGTCGGCACCATGAACGGGTCGCTGGCGTGCAGCCCGGGGTGGGGCGGGGTGTTCAGGCCAGAGGAGCCCTGCACCGCCGCGGGCTTGCCGCCGATGAGGGTCCTGGTCGCCAGCCCGGTGAGCAGCGGGGCCGCAAACGGCAGCGGCGGCGCGGGCTGCGGCGCTCCGGTTGCGGGATTGGGCATCTGGTGGACCGGGCAGGTCCCCGTGACCTGGTCCCCCATCACCGCCGCCGGCGTGCCCATATGCACCGTCCTTCAGGTTCTAGTTGAGCTTGATCAGGTTTCCCTTGACCTGGACGGGACCGTCCGCGCTGATCGAGACCTCCGCGCCCTTCAGCTCCAGCGAGGCGCCGGCCTGCAATTTGAGGTTCGCGCCGGCCTTGACGGTCACGTCGGCGTCGCCCTCGATCTCGACCTTGCCGTCGGACGCCACGTGGATGGTCGTGCCGGTGACGTCCAGCGCGATCCGCAGGCCCCGGTCGGCGCTGAGAACGGCCACGCCCGAATCCGCGTCGTCGTCGAAGAAGACCAGGCAGTGGCCGAGCTTCGAGACGAACCCGCGGCGGCGCACCGCCCCGGTGGAAGCGTCGACCAGGTTGTCGCCGAGCGGTGCCGGGTCCATCCCGTTCCACAGCCCGCCGACCACGTAGGGCCTGCGCAGGTCCCCCATCTCGAAGGCCACCAGCACCTCGTCGTTGACCTCGGGCAGGACGACGGCGCCCCGCTTCGACCCCGCCCCGGGCTGCACCGTCCGCGCCCAGTCGCTCACGTAGCCGTCCGACAGCCACGGGTAGCGGAGCTTGACCCTGCCCTGCCCCTCGGGGTCGCGCACGTCGGTGACCTGCCCGACCACCACGCCCGGCAGGCCGAGGTCGAGGCCCTGGCCGCCGCCGACCAGGCTCCGCAGCGAGCGCTGCTGGCGGCCACTGACAGTGAACGCGGTGGTGTAGCCGCCGTCGGGGTCGAATACGTGCCTGGTGGAGCTCGGTGTGTACTTTCCGTCGAACGGCTCGCCGACCAGCCCGAGGCTGACCGGCCTGCCGGCGCGGAGCTTGGGGTTGCCACGGGCGGTGCCCTCCAGCTCCGCGAACGCGCCGGCGACCCGCTCGGCCAGCGCCTTGGCCGCGGCGTCGACCTCCGCCTGCGAGCGGTAGGGCACCTCCACGCCGACGTGGCGGTCGCCGTTGAACTTGACGGCCAGCTCCGCGGGCTGGACCGGCAGCGACGCGCTGGAGGTGGCCGCCGGCGCGCTGCCGATCAGCGCCCGCTTCTGCGCCACGTCCCAGCCTCGCACCTCCACCTCGCGGACCTGCTCGGCCGAGGTCACCACCGCCCGCAGCCGCAGCAGGTTGGAGCCGAGGCTGAGCTGCAGCGGGTTCTCGGAGGCGAGGTCGCCGCTGCCGGGCGCCTCGGCCGAGCGGGAGGGACGGCGGAAGTCGAGCTTGCCCTCGACCACGACGACCTCGTAGCCCACCTCGGCGGCCAGGCCCCGCAGGAACTGCCAGTCGGTCTGGTTGCCCTGGGAGACGTGCTGGTGGACCGGCGTGGTCGCGTCGATCTTCCCGGGCCGCAGACCGGCGCGCCGCGCCACCTCGCCGGCCACGTCGGCGTAGGTGACGTTGGCGTAGGACTGGCTGCGCTGGCCGCGGAACAGCCGGTGCGACTGGTCGTAGCCGCGCACGATCGTGAGCGTCCCGCCGGGGTCGTGCTCCACCTCCAGCGCGGTCACCTCGCCGCTGAGCAGCGGCTCGCCGCCCGGCGAGTCGTCGGAGACCACGCTCAGCCGTACCTTGGAGCCGATCTGGAAGCGCCCCTGCTCGATCACCTCGCGGCCGCCGTCGCGGAAGCTGAGCGAGAACAGGTCCGGCAGGTTCAGGTCGTCGTCGACCACCCCGGCGACCAGGTGCTGGGCGACCTCGTCGGCCAGTGGCGAGCCGTCGACCTCCACGCGCAGCTGGTTGGTGTGGCGTTGCTGCTGGTCAGCCATGGCCGACGACCTCCTCGGCCGGAGGCACCAGCAGCCGCGCGCCAGGTCGCAGGCGCAGCGGGTCGTCGATCCCGTTGGCCTCGGCCAACGCCCTCCAGTAGGCCGGCGCGCCGTACTCGCGGTAGGCGATCGACGCCAGGCTGTCGCCCGCCACCACGGTGTGGCCGCCGCGGGTCGCCAGGCCGCCGGAGGTGGGGTTCTGCTTGGCGGCGTCGGTCGGGATCTCCTCCAGGGTGACCGCGCAGGTCGCGCGCATCGGCGTCCCCTGGGGGCGGAACAGCGTGTACTTGGCGTTCACCGACTTGAGGTAGGCGGTGAAGTGCACCTTGTCGCCCCAGCAGAAGCGCACGAACGGCGGCGAGGGCTTCTGCTTGGAGAGCGTGCTCGGCAGCGGCACCAGGCAGCCGAACAGCGCCTCGACATCTTTGGACACGTCGCCGGAGCGCGAGTCGGTGGCGTCCAGGAACAGCTCCAGCGACAGCGAGCGCGGCTGGGAGCCGGTGAATTCGGGCATGGAGGCCTGCTTGGCGCCCTTGGTGTTGCTGCGCTTCCACTCGGCGCTCTTCTGGATGGAGTATTCCTTGGGATTGAATTTGAAGGTGACCCTGCTCTTGCCGGCGACGCTGGCCGCCCCGCCCGGGCCGGACTTGGCCGGCTCCAGGAACTCGATGTAGGCCTTCTGCAGGCTCGCCGCCATCAGCGCATCACCCCTGGGACAGGAAACCGTGGTGGGCGAGCTCGAGGCTCTCGGTGGCCACCTTGGCGGTGTCGAGGCTGAGCGACGGGCCGGTCCACTTCACCGGGATCACGCCGGTCAGGTTCCACTGCCAGACCTCCTCGCCCTCCACCGTCATGGCGACGATGTGCGCGTTGGTGCGCTTGACGCCGCTGGCCATGCCGGCGAACCACCGCGCCACCTTGGCGGTGTCGGCGTTGACCGCGCGCGTCAGCTTGACGTTGGAGTACTTCATCCGGCCGGGGAGCTGGTGCACGAAGCCGTTGTTGCCGCCCTCCTCGTGCTGCTCCACCGTCACCTCGACGCCCAGGCCCTCGCAGGCGGTGAAGGCGCCGAGGTCGTTGGAGTCGATCTTGACCTTGAAGCAGATGCTGACTGCGGGGTCGGTGGTCGCGTCGGCCATGGCGGTCCTCCTCAGCGTCCCAGTCGGGTGAGCATGCCCGCCCGTTCGAGGTCCAGGCGCAGCTCGGCCCTGAGCCGCGCGCGGATGCGGTCGTAGAGCCGGCGCGCAAGGTCGTCGAGGTCGGGGGCCGCGGCCGTGCCCGGGGCGGGCGGGGGCGCTGGGGCCGCAGCGGCTTCCACGGGGGGTGGGCCGGGCGCGCCCGCGTCCGGGGGGCGGGCTTCGGCCGGCGGCGCCATGCCGGAGCCCGCCCGCTGCACCGGCGGCGGGCCGGAGTCCGCCCGCTGCAGGGGCGGCGGGCCGGCGGGGGCCGAGGGAGGAGTGAACACCACGGCGCCATCCCGGTCGAGGGTGGCCACGCCGGCCCGCAGGGCCGCGGCGGCCGGGTCGGCCTGCAGTGGCGGTCGCGACCCGGCCCCCGGCGATGGGGTCCATCTGGCCGCCGCGGCGGCCATGGCGCTCGGCGCCGGTGGTGCCGGCCGGAGTGGAGCGGTGGCCAAGGGGGTCGCTGTGGGCGGGGCGGGGCTGGTTGCGGCCCGCTGCGCGGACCGGGTTGGGCCCGCTGGCTGCCGACGAGCCGGCCAGGGTCCGGATCCGGCCGGCTCGTCGGGCACCCGGCCGGTCGACCGACCCGCGCTCGGCGTGAGCGACAGGTCGCCGTCCGGCGGGATCCAGCGCTGGATGCGCACTGCCGTCGCGGCGGCCGGTGCCCCGGAGGTCGGGGACGCGGCCGGCCCCGAGGTCGACGTGACCGCGGGCGGCTCCCCGACCGCGGGTTGCTCCCCGACCGCCCGGCTCACCAGCGGGAGCTGCCGGTCGCCCAGCAGCGCCGCCGGTGGCTCCCCCGCCTCCGCCGGCAGGTCCGGGACCGCCCCCGGCCCCGGAGCGCCGGGACCCGGGCCGAGCGGCCGCAGCGACACCACCGGCAGTGCTCCGACGGCAGCCGGCCCACCACCGCCCGCGGCCGCCGCCGGCCGCGCCGCCCCGCTCGCGATGGTCGGCGCATCCCCCGGCCCCGCCGCGGCGGCCGTTGCCGCGCTGGGGGATCCCACGGCCTCTGGTGCCGGGCCAGCCGGAGCCGGGTCCGACCCTGCCGCCGGTCCAGGTGCGGCACCCACCCACCGCGACACTGTCGGCGTGGGCACGCCGGAGACGGGAGCGCCGGAGACGGGTGCGCCGGAGACGGGTGCGCCGGAGACGGGTGCGCCGGAGACGGGTGCGCCGGAGACGGGTGCGCCGAGGCCCGGACGCCTCGGCCCCATGGCCCGAGTCCCCACGGTTCCCGCGGTCGCCGTCGCACCGGTCCCCGGGGTTCCCGTGGCCCCCGGCGCCCCCGCCGTCGCACCGGGCCGCGTCGCCGCCGTGGTCGCCTCCGCCACCGCTGGCGGTGCTTCGGCCACCTCGGCCCGGCCCGGTCGCGCCGTCACCGGGCCGGCGGGTGCCGCACCAGGCTCACTCGCCCCCGAGCCACCAACGGCGGCGTTCGCCACCATGCGCTGGAGCGGCCGCGCGCCCAGAAGCGGCCCGGCAACCTCCGCCACACTCCCCACGACCTCCGCCACAGGCGGCGCGGCCTCGGCCACAGGCCCCACGGCCTCCGGCACAGGCCCCACGGCCTCCGGCGTCGGCGCCGCGGATGCTGGCCTGGGGCCCGCGACCTCCAGCCGGCGCGGTGGGGCGGCCGAGCTGGAGGCCGGGGCCGTCATCAGCGACCGCGCCACGGTGGGCGCGGCCGGCCGGGGCGGCACGCGCGGCGCGGCGACTCCGGCGGGCGGCGGGAGACCCGGCGGGCTCTGGCCGGCGACCTCGGGAGCCGGGATGGCGACGCCCTCCACGACCCCGGCCGGCCCCCCCGGCCCGACCTGGTGACCAAGCTCACCCAGGAACGCGGGCGAGTCCCAGGAGGCGAGGTGCCGCTCCAGACGCGAGGACGGCGCCGTCAGCTCGAACGGCCGCAGGACCCGCTGCAGCGGCGGCAGGTCCCGCCAAGCCCGCGGCGGCGGCACCGCGCCGGGGCGGGCTCGTCCGCCACCGGCAGCGCCGCCAGCCAGGGTCCGACCGGCACCCCCCGCGGCACCCGACCTCCGGCGCCCGAACGGCCACACGCCGGCTCACCCGCTCCCGGAGCGCACGCGCTCGTTGATCCGGCCGATCTCGCCGACGAAGCGCTGCCTGGTCGGGTGCTCGAGGTCGAGGATCTCCCCGAGCGACCAGTGGAAGTGGTAGGCGACGTACGAGACCTCCTCGTAGAGCCGGTCGGCCGCGTACGTCACGATTCCCCCAGGCGACCACCGGCCACGTCGACCACGAGCTCGTGCTGGCAGGACGGGCAGGTCACCGCCGCCCGCGTGTGCCCCTCCTGGTTCACCCTGCGGTAGAGGTCCTGCAGGAACGCCAGGTCCGAGGCGAACAGGTTCTCGATGACACCCGCGTGGACGTCATCGATCTTCCCGAGCCGGGTCACCACCCTGGCCAGCAGCACGACCGTCAGGTAGGCGGGGTTCTCGCGGACGCGGTCGTCGCGCAGCGGCACGAGTTCGTCCCGGGCGGTCGCCAGCCGCATGATCCCATCCCGGTGGACCATGCCGGCGGCGTCCACGTAACCGCGCGGCAGCGTGAACGCGAACTCGGTGCGCAGCGCTTCACTGCTGGCGGGCGCCTCCTCCTCAGAGGGGGCCACCGCGACCGCGGCCGGGCTTCGCCGCATCACTCGACGTCCATCTGCTCGTAGGTCACCACCAGCTTCTCGGTCAGGACGCTGGTGTCACCGGCCTTGAGCGAGCCGATCTCCAGGCTCTTGGGCCAGGCGTTGGCGAGCTTGTAGCGCTTGATCGCGGTGCCCTCGAAGTCGTACACGATCACCGCGCCGCCCTTGCGGGCGTCGGACATCTTGCCGAACTGGGAGTCCTTGATCCATTTCTCGAAGCTCTGGTCGCCGGTGAGGCCGCGGGTCAGCGTGACCTCGCCGGCCTTGGGCCGGCCGGGGAGCTTCTTGATGATGTACTTGCCGTCGCTGGTGTTCTCCTTGAGCTCGATGACGTCCTGCTCCATCTTCAGGCCGGTCACCTCGGAGATCTGCTTGATCACCACGCCGTCGATCTCCAGCCCGAAGGAGTGGCCGACCGAGGCGTCCATGTCGGGAAGCGCCATCCCCTGACTCCTTCCTCTACTCGCTGACCAGGCTGGTGCCGCTGGAGAGCTGCGACAGCCGGAAGATCACGAACTCGGCGGGCTTGACGGGCGCCACCCCGATCTCGCAGACGACCTGGCCGGCGTCGATGCCCTCCGCCGGGTTGGTCTCGCGGTCGCACTTGACGAAGAACGCCTCGGTGGGCGTGAGCCCGAACAGCGCTCCCTTGCGCCACTCGTTGACCAGGAAGGCGCCGATGGTGCGGCGGATCTTGGCCCACAGGGCGTCGTCGTTGGGCTCGAACACCACCCACTGCGTGCCGTCGAGGATCGACTCCTCGAGATAGTTGAACAGCCGCCGGACGTTGAGGTAGCGCCAGGCCGGGTCGCTGGACAGGGTGCGGGCGCCCCACACGCGGATTCCGCGTCCGGGGAACGCCCGCAGGCAGTTGATCCCGACCGGGTTCAGCAGGTCGTGCTCCGGCTTGGTGATCTGCAGCTCGAGCGCGACCACGCCGCGGACCACCTCGTTGGCCGGCGCCTTGTGCACGCCGCGGGCGTCGTCGTTGCGGCCCCAGATGCCGGCGACGTGCCCGCTGGGCGGCACGAAGACGCTCTGGCCGGTGCTGGGGTCCAGCACCTTCACCCACGGCCAGTACATGGTGGCGTACTTGGAGTCGTAGCCGGCCTTGTCGACCCGCCACTCCTTGACCTGCTGAGCGTTGAGGCCGGGCGGCGGGTCGAGGATGGCGATGCGGTCACCCATCAGCTCGCAGTGGGCGATCATGCCGAGCTGCACGGCCTGGACGCCCTCCAGGTCGACCAGCCCCCGCTGGTAGGCGGCCAGCAGGTCCGGCACGCACACCATGGTGACCTCGTCGACCGCCTCCAGGCTGCCGAAGCCGGTGCGCTCGGCCGAGTCGCCGACGTAGTCGTCGGCGCCGAGGTGCGAGGGGACCGCCGCCGCGCCGCCGGCCAGGGCGACCGCGCCCTTCTCGGGCCTGGCGAGCGCGCCGCCGGAGGTGGCCTCCTCGATGCGGATCAGCTTCGACTTGGCATTCACCACGGTGGCGACGTTCTGCCTGCCCTTGCCGACGGTCACGCCGTCGAAGCTCTCCTCGACCTTGCCGCCGCGCTTGACCACCAGCTTGAAGGCGTCCTCGGCCGGGGACTCGCCGGCGGCGTCGGCGACCTCGACGCTGAGGTCGTTGCCGGCGGTGCCGCCCTCCAGGGCGCGCACGCGGTAGGGGCCGAAGCTCGCCTGGGCGCTGCCGGTCAGCTCCTTCCTGCCCTTGCCGTCCGAGGCGCCGTTCTCGCCGATGCGGACGACGTAGCAGACGCCGCCGCCGTTGGAGAAGTAGCCGTAGACGGCGTGGGCGAGGTAGGAGCCCTCGACGAACTCGCCGAAGACCTGCGTGAACTGGGCCCAGTTGGCGATCAGCGTCGGTGAATTGAAGGGGCCCTGGGCCGCCAGGCCCACGAACGCCGCAACGGCGGTGCCGACCCCCTCGATGGGCCTGGAGCCGGCGTCGACCTCCTCGACGTAGACCCCGGGCGAAAGGTACGTGGGCATGCAGGCCTCCTCGTCCAGCCCAGCACTCGATGCCATCGAGCCTCCGTCCGCGCCGGGTGCCGGACAACGGCCTCCTGGACGGCTGCGAGGGAAGTCGTGACTGCGCGAAAGGGCAAGCGCCGCTAGGGCTCGTCGAGCTCGTCCGCCACCTCGTCCGCGGCCTGCTCGAAGCGGTCGGAGGGATCGCTCAGCGAGATGCCGTCGGCGGTGGGCGTGCCGTCGACCGGGCCCGACCGCTGCTGCACCACGTGGGTGAGCTCGTGGCTGAGCAGGTGCCTGCCGGAGGGGGTGCCAGGTTGGTAGCTGCCGCTCCGGAAGACGATGTCGTCGCCGACGGTGTAGGCCTGGGCACGCACCGCCTCGGCCGAGCTGGAGGCCGCCGCGTCGGTGTGGACGCGCACGCCGCCGAAGTCGTGCCCGAAGGAGGACTCCATGTCCGTGCGGGTGCGGTCGTCGAGCCCCTGGCCGCCGGAGCCGATGACGTCCAGGACCGGCGAGGTCGGCGGCTCCTCCTGGCCCAGCAGCGAGCCGACGCCGGCGTTGCCGGCGGTGCGCTGGAGGTGGGCGACGGCGCCGGCGTCCAGCGCGCCTGTCCTGCCGTGCTCCAGGGCCCGCTGGGCGAGCAGGTCGGGGTGGTCGTCGCGGCGGGTGGCGTGGTCTCTTGGCCGCTCCTCGGCCGCCGCGTGGTCGTCGTGACTGCGCATGGTCGGGCCCTTTCAGACGAACGGGCTGGTGGCGACCAGCCCGACCTGTACCGGGAGGTCGCGCTCGACGACGATCAGCTCGGCGAACGCTTGGATCATCCGGTCGGGCCCTGGCTCGAACCCGTGCCCGAACGGCAGCTCCCGCGACCACCCCGGGCCAGCGACGACCGGCCCGGCGGCGGCGCCCGCCTCCTGGCCCGCCCGGCCCGGGGCCTGCCCGCCCGCCTTCTGGTCCGCGCCGCCAGGGGCCGCCGCACCCCAGCGCCAGTCCTCCAGCAGCCACCAGTTGGGGCCCCAGAGGACCGCGCGCGACGCCAGCCTGGAGAGGTCCAGGTTGAGCGGCCGGCTGCCACGGTGGACCAGAGCGGCGCCGCGACCGCCCCGCTCGACCTGGAGCGCCACGGCGGCCAGCGGCTGGTCGGTCAGCTCGTCGAGCAGCCGGTGCAGGCGCGCCACCAGCGGCGCCCAGGCGCCGCCGACCTGGCTGGCGCCGCCCATCTCGGCGCGGGCGCCATCCAGCTCGACACGCTCGAGGGCATCGTCCGGGAACGGCTGGACGTCGAGGTCGCCCGCTGCCGCAGCGGCCCGCGCGTCCTCCACCAGCGCGGCCAGCTCGTCCCCGTCGAGCCTGCCGGCGAAGCGACCGGCCACGCCGGTGTTGGTCGACCGCCACATCGTGAAGCCGCCGTCCTTGGCGACGTCCAGGTGCTCGTTGTCGGCGGGCGGCACCCGCCCCCCGAGGCGCCGCAGCCGGGCGATCAGCGGGCCATCGCTTTCCATGTCCCTCCCCGGGCCTGCTGGATGATCTCGACGAACTCCATCACGTGGCGCGGCTGCACGCCATGGTCGTGCGGGTCGGGATGCCGCGACGGATCGCCCATGAGCGAGCCGCTGGTGTACGTGAACACCTGGATGGTGTCGTATTTGGGGATCGGCCCGCCCGCCGGGTCGTCCGGCAGGCTGACGTCCAGGTCGTCGACCAGGTCGGCGCCGCTGAACAGGGCGCCGTATTCCTGGACCACGCTCTGGGCGAAGGCGCCCTCCTTGATGCCATGGCTGGTCACCGAACTGAACGCCTGGGCGCTGGACTTGGTGAGGACCGCGGTGCGCTGCTCGATGGCGACCAGGTCGGCGCTGGCACCGTCGGTGGCGGCCGCCGCGGCGACGTAGGGCTCGTGCCCGGTCGATTTGGTGTAGTCGGCCGCGCTCTGCTGGTACTCGTCGACCAGCCCGATCAGGTGGCCGAACTCGTGCGGGACGGTGCTGGCCGCGTTGGGGTCGGCGAAGTACCACTGGCCGGCGTTGGCTCTGCCGGTGGTGGGCGGCGCGACCACCGTCACGTCGTGGGCGTCCGGGCCCGTGCCCGTGACCAGGTTGAAGTTGATCTGCAACTCGGTCCCGGTGGTGGCCTCGACCGCCTTGAAGACGTTCCAGGCACTGGCGACGTGCGTCGGCCACTGCGGGTTGGGCGCGTTGCCGAGGTAGTTGACCTTGGCGGTGATCTCGATCGAGCTGGCCCCGAGCCGCCACGAATAGCGCGATGCGCTGGCGCCGGTCATCGAGTAGGTATGGCCCCCGACCTGCTCGTTCCATGAGCGCTCGACGAAGCCGACGGTGCCGGCGCCAACCCGCGCGTCCAGCGCGCTCCAGGTCGCGTCGTCGGCGACGGCGGTCAGCGGCAGGCCCTCCAGCGCCTGGAAGACCATCACCCCCAGGCCGGTGACCGGGGTGAAGTTGGCGTCGGCAGGCATCGCCGGCAGGCCGAGGCCGGCGCGGTGCAGGTTGAGCTTCTGCTGGAGCTCCTCGACCGCCGGGCCGGTGATGACGTTGCCGGGCCCGACCTTGGGGTGCAGCGAGCCGGTCGGCGTGCCCACCGGGTGGCCGCCTCCCGGGTGTTCCACGTGCGTCTCGACCCCGCCGACCACCCCGCCGCCCGGCGCGAGCCTGTCCAGCAGCGCCCAGGTCTCCGGGCCGACCACGGCGGCGCTGGCGGCCACCGCCGCCAGCACCGCCGGGTCGTTCAGATGCTGGATCTGGAAGATCAGCACGGCCCACTGCGTGCCGGCGTCGAACACCGCGGTGACCGGCAGGCTCCATCCGAGTGCGGCGTTCAGCTTCTCCTGGAGAACGCCCACCTCCGCGCCCTTGTCGCCGAGCCGGAGCGTCGGGTGCGCGGTGACGGCGGCGGCCGGGGCGGGGGCGGCCGTGCCGGCGCCGGCGGCCGCCTGGCGCTGGCCGAACAGGCCGGCGACCGCCGCGTTGCCGGCGTCGCGCTGGAGGCCGAGCAGCTCCGGGCCGTCCGGGATCTCCGGGCGTCTCGCCCTGGCCTGGCGCCGGCTGGCCGCCTCGGCGTCCAGGTTGGAGGGCCGCGGGCGCGGCCGCTCGGGACGGTCGCGGAGCGGGCCGCTCAAGGTGCCGCCCTGGCCACCAGCGGGAAGTACTGGCCGAATTCGGACTCCAGGCACAGACGCCCGAGCTTGCGGTACTCGCGCTCGGTCGCGCGGATCAGGTCCGCCATGCCGACCGGTCGGCCGCGGTCGGCGGCCAGGTAGGCGGCGGTGAGCACGATGTTGCGGAGGTTGCCGCCCGACAGCTTGAAGGCGCGCGCCAGGAAGTCGAGGTCGAGATCGCCGCCGCGGGGCACGCCGGCGGCCAGGTTGCGCTCCCAGAGGCGGCGGCGGTCGCCCTCCTCCGGCATCGGGAAGTCGACGATCGAGTCCAGCCGGCGGGCGAAGGCCTCGTCGAGGTTGCTGCGCAGGTTGGTGGTGAGCACCGCCAGGCCCTCGAAGAGCTCCATGCGCTGGAGCAGGTAGGCGACCTCCACGTTGGCGTAGCGGTCGTGGGCGTCGCGGACCTCGGAGCGCTTGCCGAACAGCGCGTCCGCCTCGTCGAACAGCAGCACGCCGTTGACCCGGTCGGCCTCGGCGAAGATCCGGTCGAGGTTCTTCTCGGTCTCGCCGACGTACTTGTCGACCACGGTCGCCAGGTCGATCACGTACAGGTCCAGTCCCAGCTCGCCGGCGACCACCTCGGCCGACATGGTCTTGCCGGTGCCGGAGTCGCCGGCGAACAGCGCCTTCACCCCGCGCCCGCCCGGCCCCCAGCGCCCCAGCCTCCAGCCCTCCAGCACCCGGTCGCGCTGGCGGACCCTGGCGACCAGCTCGCGGAGCAGCCCGACGGCCGGCTCCGGCAGGACCAGGTCGTCCCAGCCGACCCGCGGCTCGACGCGGCGCGCCAGCCGCTCCAGGCCCGCGGCGTTCTGGGCGCGGGCGCCGGCCAGCAGCTCAGCCGGGCCGAGCGGCCGCCCCCCGGTGGCGGCGGCCAGCCGGGCAGCCCTGGCGGCGCGGGCGACCTGCTCGGGAGCGAGCTGGAACTGCGCGGTCACCGCGCCAGCATCCAGCCCCTCCGGCAGCTCGCCGTCCAGATGGGCGCGCCACAGCGCCGCCTGGCCGGAGGTCGCTGCCGCCTCCACCAGCGCGGGCACCTGCAGCGACCAGGCCGGGTCCCAGGTGCAGCGGCCGCTCAGGACCACCGGCACGGGCAGCTCGGCCAGCGCCCGCACCGCCTTGGCGCCGCCAGAGGACAGCGCCTCCACCGGGCCGGCCACCAGCCCGCCTCCCGCCAGCCGCGCCTCCCGCGCGGCCGCCGCGGCGACGACGGCCACGTCCAGCGCCGGATCGAGCCGGTCCAGGTCGAGCACCAGCGCGGGCCGTCCGGCCACCGCCAGCGCGGCCGCTCCCAGCGCCGCGCCCGAGCCCCCCGGCCGCTCCCGCACGTACGCCAGCGCCGCCCCACCCGCCAGCACCCGTCCCAGCCCGGCGGCAGCGGTGCCGGGGCCGCCCGCCTCGCCTCCTGCCGCCGGGTGGACCAGGATGCCGGCCAGCAGGGGGTCCGGGCCGTCGTGGCCCAGCAGGTGGGCGGCGACCCGGTCGGGCACGCGCAGGGACCTGGTCAGCAGCGGCCGCTCCGGGTCCTCGACCTGCACCAGGCCACCGGCGACCAGCGGGCTGGCGCGGCCGAGGCGCTGGTGCGCCGCGGCGCTGGGCGCCGGGACCAGACAAAGCTCCAGTGCCAGCCCGATGCTCGCCCGCCGGCGGCTGACGTCGTCGTTCAGGTATCCGTAGAGGCGCTCGAAGCGCGGGTCGACGTCCGGCGCCAGCGCCACCAGCAGCAGCTCCACGTCGATCGCCTCCAGCCCGAAGCGGCCGGCCAGTTCCCGCAGCCGCACCGGCTCCCCCCTCCGGTCCGCCCGGTCCGCGGTCGCCTCGACCTCGGCGAGCCGCGCGGCGGCCAGCGCGTCGGGCGGCGGCGACTCGCGCAGGCGCAGCAGCCGGGCGACCTGCTGCTCGGACAGGTAGAGCCCGCGGAAGGGATCGTCGGGATCGGGGTCGTCCGCGCGGCGGTGCGCGACCAGCGCCCGCACCCTGGCCTCCACCACCTCCAGCCGCCCGAGCAGGTGCGTGACGCTGGTCCCGTCCATTTCAGCGCTCGCGAATGCGGACGATCCTGCCAGGCTTGGAGTGGCCACCGGCAGCAACGACCTCCTCCTGGGTGGTGTCCATGCGGGTGAGCCCCACGCGCGGCTCCTCGCGCACCAGCGGCCCCGCCTCGACCCGCTGCCCGCTCGACACCGGCACAGTGACCTGCACGTCCAGCGACGGCTTCAGTTCGCCGCCCAGCGCCGACCAGACGTCCGCCAGCGAGCGGTCCTCCGACGGCGGCAGCGCGACGGTCAGCGCCACCGGCAGGCCGAGCTCCTCCAGGCTCCCCCGCAGCAGGTCGCCTGGCAGGGTGTCGTGGCGAAGGAAGCAGGCGAGCAGGACCGACAGCAGCCGGTGCTCGTCCTCCGGACGCTGTGTCCACGCGGTGACCAGATAGGAGAGGACGAAATGGCGCGGCGGCAGGTGCCGAGCGGTCACGTGCCCGTCGCCGTCGTACTCGTTCAGCAGGCCCCGCTGCCGCCGCCGCAGGTCCTCGCGGATGTCATAGAGGTAGACGTCGATCGTCGGGGCGTTGCGACGCGCCGCCCAGTCCCTGGTGGGCGCGTCGAAGACGACCTCGACGTCCGAGCCGTTCAGGGCCTCGCGCCGGATCAGCCCGCTCAGCGCCTCGTCGACCTCCTGGATCATGCGCCAAGGCTGGAGGGCCGGCGGCCTGGAGGGGCAGCGGTCTGCGGGCACCCTTTCGGGAGCCGGCCGCTGCCCGCTCGGGCAAGGCCGCCAGCCGGCTCAGATGAGCCCCGCCCGCACCGCGTAGGCCACGGCGTGCGAGCGGTTGCGGAGCTGGTGCCTGGTGGTGATGTCGTGGATCACGTTCTTGACCGTGCGCTCGGACCAGGCCAGCCGGTCGGCGATCTCGGCGGTGTCGTAGCCGTCGGCGACCAGGCGCAGCACGTTGGCCTCCCGGTCGGTCAGGCCGGAGAAGGCCATCCCGCGCGGCGACAGCACCTCGCGCTGCAGGCGGCCCACCTGGGCCAGCAGCCGGCCGAGCAGGTCGGGCGGGACGGTGCCGTCACCGGCAGCGGCGGCCTGCACCGCCGCCACCAGGCGCTCCGGCGAGGCCTCGGCCCGGCGCAGCAGGCCCTGGACGCCGATCTCGACCGCGGCCAGCAGGCCGGCGTCGTCGAGCCGGGTGGCGACGACCACCAGCCGCGGGCAGCTCCCCCGCCGCATCGCCCGTAGCGTCCGCGTGGTGTCCTCGTCGAGCTCGTCGGCCACCACCACCGCGACGCTGGCGGCGGTGGGGTCGTCGCCGACCAGCAGGACCTCGGGCCGGTGGCGCAGCTGGCTGACGACCCCGGCACTGGAGATGGGGTCGCGGGAGTGGACGAGAACGGGGATCCGGTCAGGCATCTGCGCCGCTCCTGGGGACGGGCCGGTGGGCCATGCTTGGCTGCTCTGCTCGGCGAGAAGGCTCGCACGGGCACCTTCACCGCCGCTCAAACAGGGCTCAACGGGCACTGCTCGATGCCCGAAGGTGTTCCCGCTCCGCCCCTTGCCGGCCGGCCCGCATCGGCTAGGGTCGCCGCATGGGTGCAACCGCCAGCCTGGACGCCGACACCGTCGCGGTCGAGCCGGGTGCCCAGGTGAGCTGCGAGCTGAAGGTCCGCAACACCGGCACCGTGGTCGACCAGTTCACCTTCAGCGTGCGCGGCGAGGCCGCCGCGTGGGCCTCGGTCGAGCCGCCGACGCTGTCGCTGTTCCCCGACGCCGAGGGCACGGCGCGGGTCACCTTCCAGCCGACCCGCTCCATCGGCGTCCGTGCGGGGCCGGTGCCGTTCGCGGTCAGGGCGGCCTCCCGCGAGGACCCCGGCGGGGACGCGGTGGTCGAGGCCGTCGTCGAGGTCCTGCCGTTCGCCGACACCACCGCCGAGCTGGTCCCGCGCACCTCGCACGGCCGCCAGTTCGCGCGCCACAACCTGGCGTTCGACAACCGCGGCAACCAGCCGGTGGTCGTGCACCTGGCGGCCAGCGACCCGGACGGCCTGCTCGCCTTCCAGGTCTCGCCGGCCGTCCTGGAGGTCCCGCCGGGAGCGGCGGGCTTCGCCGCGGTCAGGGTGCGCGCCCGCGGCCCGCTGTGGCGCGGCAGCCCGCAGACGATCCCGTTCCAGGTGACCGCCACACCCGCCGGGGGCCAGCCGATCCTCGTCGACGGGAGCATGCAGCAGCTCCCGGTGATTGCCGGCTGGATCCCCAGGGCGGTCGCCGTCTGCCTGGCGCTGGCGATCATGGCCGCGGGCGTCTGGGTGCTCTCGCAGCGGGCCGCCAACAACGCGGTCCAGGCCCCGCTGGCCCAGGCCGACCAGAACTTCCAGACGATCGCCGCAAGGGTCGGCACCGACGTGCCCTCGATCAACAAGAAGGGCGGCGGAGGCGGCGGCGCGGACGGCGGCACCACCACCACGACCACCCCCGGCACCGGCCCGCTGGGCGCGCCCACCTTCGGCCGGGTCGAGGTCGCCGACACCGCCGGCAACGACCAGAGCACCACCGGGAGGTTCGGGCTGCGCGAGGGGCAGATCCTGTCCGTGACCGACCTGCTGCTCCAGAACCCTCGCGGCGACACCGGCACCCTGGCGATCCGGCGGGGGGACCAGGTGATCCTGCAGGACTCGCTGAAGGACGTGACCAGCAAGTCCTACCAGTTCAGCGCGCCGATCCAGTTCCACCAGGACCAGGACCTGGTGGTCGAGGTGACCTGCGACAACCCCGGCCGCCAGGGCACCCGGACCTGCCGCGAGGCGGTGTCGTTCTCGGGCTTCGTGAGCGGGCCGCAGGACACCGCCCAGCCCAGCTCGACGACCGGCCCCGACGTCCAGGCCACCGAGCCGCCGACCACCTGAGCAGAGCACGGACAGACCGGGCGTGCTTGGAGTTTTCCGACTGGCTCTGTTAGGTTGCTGCGCCTGCACCCATGGGCCTGGACAAGGGAGCCTGATTGGGACGGCCAGCCGCCACGCGCCCGGTCGCGCGACCTGAGACCGCCACCCTGTCCGGCCTGCGTACGCGGTTCCGTGCCCGGCGGGACCGCGGGATCGCCGCCGGTGTGGCGGGCGCACTGCTGGCCTTCCTGGCGCTCACCACGGTCCAGGCGCTCGGCATCAGCCCCTACCTGCCGCCCGACGAGCTGTACCACGTCAGCTACGCCGTAGTGGTCGGCGACGGGCGCCTGCCCACCCTGACCACCCCGGTGCCGGTCGACGAGGTCCCGCTCATGCGCGACGACGGCCGGCCCCGCCGGGTGTACACCGCCAACCATCCACCCCTGTTCTACCTGCCCGAGTCAGTCGTGCTGCGGCTCGGCTCGCCGGCGGTCGCGCTCGCCTCCGGGCGCATGCTGAGCGCCTGCTTCGGCGCGGCCGGAGTGCTGATGGTGGCCTGGCTCGCGCTGATCCTGATGCCCTCGAGGCCGCGGGTGGCGATCGTGGCCGCCTGGTTCGTCGCGCTGCTGCCGGCCGTGCCCCACTACTCGGCCTTCATCTACAACGACGGGCTCGGCTTCCTCGCATCGACGGCCACGCTGGTGGCCGGCGCGCTGGCGCTGCGGCGCGGGCCCACCAGGTGGCGGCTGGCCGGCCTCACCGCCGCCGCGGCTGCCGCCGCGCTGACCCGCGCGCCGGGGCTCGCACTGGTCGGGGTGGCTGGGCTGGTCGCCGTCGTGGCGGTCTGGCTGCACAGCCGGCGGCCAATCGTGCAGCGGCTGCTGGCCGCCGTCGGAGCCGGGGCGCTGGTGGGCGGCGCCGCCCTGGCGAGCTCGCTCTGGTTCTACCTCCGGAACTGGGCGCTGTACGGCGAGCTGACCGCCTCGCAGTACAACCAGGCGCTGTTCGGCTTCCCCGCGCAGGACCATCCCGCGCGCCTGGTGGCCTCGCCGGGCTACGTGCTGGACCTGTTCGACGGCCTCTGGGTCTGGACCCGCTTCCCGACCCGCCAGATCCCGGTCGAGCGCGCCGTCGTGCTGGTCCCCCGGGTGATCGTGCTGGCCGTGCTCGCCGGTCTGGCGGTCGCCGCCGCCCGCGGGCTCCGCAACCTCCGCCGGCGGCCGGCGGCGGGCGCGGCTCTCGACCTCCCGAGCGCCCCGCCGGCCCAAGGGGTCGCGGTCCGGAGGGCTCCGCTGGTCGAGGTCGCCTCGGGGCTGCTGCTGGCGGGCTGGCTGGTGCTGGCGTTCCTGATGGTCGCCTGGTACGACGGCAACGGAGGGCACACCCACCCGCGCTACCTGCTGCCGGCGATCGGGGTGGTGGCACTCGGCGTGGCCATCGGCCTGGACGCGCTGCCAGGGGCAAGGCGCGGGCTGACCACCCTGGCGGTGAGCGTGGCGCTGCTGGCGCTGACCGGCTTCGCCTGGTCCCACTTCGTGGCGGAGGTGGCCAACGCCGACGCGACCCCGGCGCCAACCCCGCGGGCGGTGGCCGAGCTCCTGCACCGCGACGGCGTCGCGCACCCCTGGGTGCTGCTGGCCGCCGCCTCGCTGACGGTCCTGGCCGGCCTCGCCCTGCAGCAGCGCGGCCTCTGGCTGCTGGCCACCGAGCAGCCGCGCGAGCGGCCGGCGCTCGGCCCCGCCGAGGCTCAGCCCGAGCCGGTCGCCAACCCGTAGCGGCGGTCGACGTCGGCGCGTCCGCCGTGGTGGCCGCCGACCCCGCCTGTCGCCACCAGAAGAGGCCCCGGCGTTCCGGGGCCCCGACCGTGCCGAGAGCCGCCCGGGCCTCCTGCCTCCAGCGACTGGGCGCCGGAGGCCCCCGGGTCGTGGCTCAGCCGCCCGCGCCCTCGGACATGCGCTGCGCCATCTCGGCCGCGCGTCGCTGCATCTCGTCCGGAGGGACGTCCTCGACGTGCATGGAGACGCTCCACCGGTGCCCGAAGGGGTCCTCGAACTGCCCGGTCCGGTCGCCGTAGAACTGGTTCTCGAGCGGGCGCACCGACTTGGCGCCAGCCTGGAGCGCGCGCTCGTAGGCCGCGTCGACGTCGTCGACGTAGACGCTGATCGTCACCGGGGTCCCGCCCACCGTCTTGGGCGAGAGCGCCCCCATCTCGGGGAACTCGTCCGCCAGCATGATCAGCGAGTCCCCAAGCTGCAGCTCGGCGTGGCCGATCTTGTCGCCGGGGGCGCCCATGCGCACGCGCTCTGTCGTCCCGAGCACGGCGTTGTAGAACTCGATCGCCGCGTTGGCATCGTCGACAACCAAGTAGGGAGTGACCTGCGGGTATCCGTCCGGGATCGGCTTCACGTTCGCCATCTGGCGCTCCTTCCCAGGGTGGCCTCCGATACCTTATCGGCGGCAGTCTCCCACGCGCTGAGCGATTCGTTGAGCCTTGTGCCCGACTGTCACCAGGTGAGGTGGGCGCTCAGAGCCAGCCTCGGCGTTTGAAGATCGTGTAGAGCATGCCGCTGGTGAACAGCATGAGCGCCAGCGCGAAGGGGTAGCCGAAGGTCCATCGCAGCTCGGGCATGTGCCTGAAGTTCATGCCGTAGATGGTGCCGATGAGGGTCGGCGCGAACAGGATCGCCGCCCAGGCGGAGACCTTCTTCACCTCCTCGTTCTGGGTGTAGCTGGCCTCGGTGAGGGCCTTCATCTCCTCGTTCTGCTGCTGGTTCACGAGCGTGGCGTTGACGGTGAGGATGTCCTGGAGCATCTGGCGGAACCCGTCCACCCGCTCGACCACGGTGGTGGCGTGGTCGGCCACGTCGCGAAGGTAGCGTTGCAGCTCCTCGTCGGTGCCGTACTTGTCGAACCCGGCCATGAGCCCTCTGAGCATCCCGAGCAGCGGGCGGGTGGCCCGCTGGAACTCGATCACCTCGCCGGAGAGCTCGTAGATGCGCCGGGACACTTTCGGGTCGCCGCCGAAGACCTGGCTCTCGATCTCGTCGATGTCGTTCTGCAGCCCGGCGACCACCGGGGCGTACCCGTCCACCACCGCGTCGAGGATCGCGTACAGCACCGCCTCGGTGCCGCGGCGCAGCAGGTCGGGGTCGGCCTCCATGCGCTGGCGCACGGTGGCCAGGTCGGGCGCTTCGCTGTGCCGCACGGTGAGGATGAAGTCGCGGCCGACGAAGACGTGCAGCTCGCCGAAGTCGACCTCCTCGACGTCATCCAGGTAGCGGGCGGCGCGCAGCACCACGAAGAGGACGTCGCCGTAGCGTTCCAGTTTGGGCCGCTGGTGGGCGACGATGGCGTCCTCCACGGCCAGCTCGTGCAGCCCGAACTCCTCGGCCAACGACAGGAGCTGTGACTCCGCCGGCCGGTACAGCCCGATCCAGGCCATCGCGCCGCGCTTCTGGCGCAGGATCTCGAGGGTATCCGAAAGGGTAGCCGGTGTGGCGATTCGCTTGCCGTCCAGGTAGACGGCGTTGTCGATGACGCTGTTCTCCACCGGCGCGACCGCTTCCGCGGCCCGCGGGTCCATCGAGCGCTCCGGCGCGACCGGCCCGTTGCCAGGGTGACCGGCACCCTGGAACGTGCCTCGCCTGAGCTGTCGCAAGGAACGCAGACGCCGTTCGGGCACGGCAACCTCCTGGAACCAAGACGTCGCCTCGAACCGGCTGGGGCCAGGTCCCGGCCGTCGCCGCAGCGTACCCCACTGCCCCTGCCCAATCACGCCCCGTCCGCACGTCAGCCCGGTGGACGCTCCTGCTCGGGCGGGAGCTCCAGCTCGGTCGAGGTCGCCAGGCGGCGGAGCTCAGCTCGTAGCGGTGGCCGCGCCTCGGCGGCTTCGGGGCTCACGGGAGCTTCTGGCCCACAGACGTGCCCGTTCGTCCAGCGAGCGTTGCAGTCGGCGCAGACGTGTCGCGGCGGCCGGTGCTTGATCGTCCTGGGACCATCGAGCAACCAGGCCGGCAGGAACGGCAGCAGGAACATCGTAGCCAGTGCGGCCAGGCCGACCCACGGCGTGGGAGCGTGCGGCATCGGGTCTCCTCTCTCGATAGACGCTGGACCGGCGTCGTCGCCGGACGGCGTCCGGACCCTCGACTACTGTCGGCGCGCGCCCTCGACCACCAAAGCCGCGACCGAAGCGAGTCGGCTTCGCGACCACTTCGTTATCGAACGGAATCGCATTTCCCCAGGTCCACGCCCGTGCCCGGTTTGCCCTCGCCCGGCCTCTTCTGAGAGGCTCCTGCCACCTTGCGAGGCCGTACGCACTGCATTCGGGGAGAAGAGTCGCCGGTCCGCTGGGACGGGGCGACTTGCAAGGAAACCGAGTGCAAAGGGCTGGAGACCAGATGCGAGCAAGCAGGGTACCCAACCGAGCCGTCTCGCTCGTTGGTCTGCTCACCGCGATGCTCATCGCGACAAGCTTGGCGATCCCGCAGATCGCCGGAGCAACCCCCAACCCGCCTGGCAACAACGGCACCATCAAGGTCGACAACCTGCCGTTCGACGACGCGCCCGGCAACGAGCCGCACGTGGGCTGCACCTTCCAAGTCGACTTCTACGGCTTCGACAAGGGCGACCTCTTCGCGGACGTCACCTTCTCGGCGCATCCGCCCACGCTGCCGGAGGGCGAGGACCGTGTGGTCAAGACCGACACGGTCTTCATCGGCGAGGACGACAACTCCGGTGGCGGCAGCGAGGCCGGGCTGGACGCCTCGGTGACCTACACGCTGGACCTGACCGGCATCGACCCACACCCCGAGCAGGGCGTCCACGTCAAGCTGACCATCCAAGCCGACGGGTCGCAGGGCGCCGACACCAAGTACAAGGTGTTCTGGGTGACCGGCTGCGGGAGCACCGGCACGACCACCACGACGACCACCGGTGGAACGACGACCACCACCACTGGCGGAACGACGACCACCACGACCGGTGGAACCACCACCACGACCGCGGCGGGAGCGACGACGACCACGACGGCCGGCGCGCCAAGCTCGAGCCTCGGTGGAGCGACCAGCAGCGTGCCAGCCGGCAAGCCACCTACGACCCCGCCAGGCAAGGGTGGCGGTGTGATGCCGTTCACGGGCGCCAATTCCCTGCCGATCGCCGCCAGCGGGCTGCTGCTCCTGCTCATCGGTGCCGGGGTGGTGCTCGCGAGTCGCCGTCTGCGCACCCGCTGACGTCGAGCGCATCCGAAGACGACACACAGCAACGGCCACCGTGCCCGCCGGCGGTGGCCGTTGCCAGTCGAAACGGCTTTCGGCGCGGCCAGGCGCCTGACGGATCCGGGCGGTCTCACCGGCCCCCCGGTACGGGGACGCGCGGCCGCTACTGGAGATCGACCCTCTGGCCGCGCAGGACCACAGCGGAGACCCGCCGCAGCGCGGTGATGTCGCTGAACGGGTCGCCGTCGACCAGCAGCAGGTCGGCGTCGTAGCCCGCCCGCAGCCGGCCCTTGCGTTCGCCGAGCCCGCAGCTCCGCGCCGCCACCGAGGTCGCCGAGGCAAGCGCCTCCACGGAGGTGAGGCCGGCTTCCACGAGGTCGACGACCGTTTCGCGGAGGATGCCGTGCGGCTTGCCGGACGAGATCCCGGCGTCGGCGCCGGAGACCAACCGGACTCCGGCGCGGTGCATGCGGCCCACCATCGCCAGGCGTGCCTCCCAGGTCAGGCCCGTGCGCTCCATGATCTCCAGAAGCGCCGGAGGAGGCGTCGCGTCGGCCGTCTTCCCCAGCGTGGGGCAGACCTGGATCCCCTGGGCGGCCAGGGACTCCAGGAGCCGGTCCGGCACCTCCATCCCCGAGGCGGTCAGGCAACCGCAGTGCTCGATGCCGTCGACGCCGGCGGCCACCGCCTGCTCGACCGCGGGCAGCCCATGGGCGTGGGCGGTGACCGGCAGACCCAGCGTGTGCGCCTCCTCGACCGCCAGCCGCAGCTCCTCGAGGTCGAACTGGCAGGCCGTGACGTCGGTGCCCGGGGTCATGGCGCCCCCACTCGCCATGATCTTGACGACGTCCACCCGGCGGTCGGCACGCTCGCGGACCGCCTTGCGAAGCTCGTCCGCGTCACGCACCTCGCCGCCCATGTGCCAGCAGTGCCCTGCCGGGCTGGTGATCGGCGGTCCCGAAGCCACCACCGTCGGGTACCGCACGGCACCGTCCCCGTCGGCGGCCGCGCTCCGGTCGCGCCATTCCAGCGCCGACCAGCGCCGGTCACCCAGGTCCCGCACGGTGGTCACGCCGGCGGCCACCTGCGCGCGGAGCGCCTGCTCGATGACGCCGGCCAGCTCGGCGTCGTCGTAGCCGGGCAGCCGGTCCAGCGCTCCCATCCGGCTGTCACCGCAGAGGTGCACGTGCGTGTCGATGAGCCCGGGGAGCAGTGTGGCGCCGGCAGCCTCGACGACCGGCCAGCCCTCGGGCGGATCCGCCGACCCTGGCTCGATCCCGGTGATCCGCCCGCCCTCGGTGAGGACCAGCGCGCCTCCCGGAATGGCCCGCTCCCCGTCGAACGCCTGCCCCGCTCGAACCGCCAGCATCGCGCCTCCCTGCCGTGTCCAGGCGCTCAGCGTCCCCGGCCGCCGTGACGACAGCGTCACGGGCGCAGGCCCGCTGGCGCGCGCCGGCATCGTACCTGTGCCAGGATGTGGCATGGCGTACGACGAGGGCTTGGCGACCCGCATCCGAGAGTTGATCGGCGGCGAAGCGGGCCTTGCCGAGAAGCGCATGTTCGGCGGGCTGGCGATGCTGCTGGACGGCAATATGGCCGTCGGCGTGCGCAACGACGGCATGATCGTCCGGACCGACCCGGATCAGCAGGAGCGACTGCTGACCGAGGAGGGCGCCAGGCCGTTCGACCTGACCGGCCGGCCGATGAAGGGCTGGATCGTCGTCGAGGCCTCCAGCTGCGCGGAAGACGCCGACCTGCGCCGCTGGGTCGACCGCGGCGTCGCCTATGCCCGCAGCCTCCCACCCAAGTAGCGATGAGCACCGTCCGCGCACGCCGCCTCCGGCTCGCCGGCGGACGCACAAAGGCGTGCTGGTGGTCCATATCGCCTCGGCCGGAGCGTGGATCGGCATCGACGTCGTGCTGGCCATCCTGGTGTTCACCGCGCTGCTCACCGACGACGTCAGCACCAAGGCGCTCTGCTACCAGGCACTGGGGCTCTTCGCGATCTGGCCGCTGCTCGGCGCCGGCCTCGTCTCGCTGGCGAGTTGCTGCGACGGGAGCGGGCCTACCGGGAGGCCACGCGCTCGAGTACGCGCGGCGCGACGGGTTGCTGGCCGAGGACGACCTCTTCTACGCGGAGCGGAACGCGCGGACCGTGAAGGCCGCAGCCGAGTACTACCGTTCGATGTTCAGCGGGCGGGTCTCCTCCTGGAACCTGCGCGACCGGCATATGTCCGAAACCCCGGATGCGCTCGCCGTCCACCTCGGCCGTCAGCGGGGCGAGCCGGCCCGGATCGTGGTCTGGGCGCACAACTCGTATGTCGGCGACGCCCGCGCCACCGAGGGCGAACTCACCATCGGCCAGCTCGTCCGCGAGCGCCACCCGCGGGACTGCCGCCTGATGGGCTTCACCACCTACACCGGAACGGTGACCGCGGCGTCCGACTGGGAAGACCCCGCCGAGCGCAAGCTGGTCCGGCCCGCGCTGCCCGGCAGCGTCGAGGAGCTGTTCCACGAGGTCGGCGAGAAGGCGTTCTGGGTCCCGTGTGGGACCGGGGCGAGGCCCCGGAGACCTACCCATTCACCGTCTGAACCACGGCTCCGGCATCGCGCACAATCCGACCCGAGATGTTCATCCGGGATATGATGGCCACTCACTTGTCCGTCGAGCAGGTTCGTGAGTCTCCGCTACAACGCGTCAGGCGTTCGTCAAGCATCTCGGCGCAACGACTTCGGAGGCGATATGGCTTCTCGATCCGCAGGCGATCGGCAGGAAACCGGATCCGCTCTCTCCGTGGACAAGCGCATCCGCCGCCGGACCTTCCTGAAGGGCGCCGGAGCGCTCGGCGCGGCCGGCGTCGTTGCTCCGGTTGTGTCGACGAGTCCAGCCTTCGCTCGGGGAACCGCCGGCCAGTCCGGCAGGACACCGCTGCAGCACATCATCATCGACTGCCAGGAGAACCGCTCGTTCGATCATTACTATGGTTTCGCGCCGTTCGCCGGTCAGTTCGGCGTCCCAGCCGGCTATTCGCAACCCGACGGCCAAGGCGGAACCGTAAGCCCATTCGAATTCACGAGCCTCTCGACCCCGGACATCGGCCATTCCTGGGACGCCGTGCACGGTGAGTGGAACGCCGGCGCGATGGACGGCTTCTTCACGACCGACGGCATCAACTGCATGGGCTTTTACACCGCCAAGCAGCTCCCCTTCTATTACAGCCTGTTCGACGACTTCACGCTGTGCGGGAACTACTTCTGCTCGCTCCTGGGCCCGACCTGGCCGAACCGGTTCTACCTCGCCGCAGGGACCTCCGGAGGCATCACCACCAACGGCGTCTGGGGATACGGCGTCTTCGACTACCCGATCATCCTCGACCTGCTCGAGGCCGCGGGCGTGACCTGGAAGGTCTACAACATCAGCTGGGACAGCGTCCCGTTCGGGAACACGGACAACGTGTTCGTCTTCTGGAAGCGCTGGGCGCACGACCAGCGCACCCTCGGCAGCAAGGGCGAGTACCTCAACGACCTGCGACTCGGCAGACTGCCGCAGGTCTCGTTCATCGTCCCGAGCTTCGCCCGGGGCTGGGACGAGCATCCTCCGGCGGACGTTTCCGTCGGGATGGGCATCCAGCAGGAATTGATCACCGCGCTGCGGGAGTCGTCGGCGTGGAAGAGCTCGGCGTACATCCTGACCTACGACGAGCACGGCGGGTACTTCGATCACGTGGCGCCACCGCAGTTCGACGCGTACGGCGCCGGCATCCGCGTTCCGACGTGGGTGATCTCGCCGTTCGCCAAGAAGTCCCACGTCGAGCCGACGGTCTACGAGCACTCGTCGACCTTGAAGCTCATCGAGACCGTGTTCGGTCTACCGGCGCTCGCCTCGGTCAACCACCGATTCGACGTCTCCACGCCGGGGGGCCCGAACAACGAGGCCGCGGGCGGTCTGTCGGTCGGTCCTCCCGCTCCCCCGCGGGACGGGCTGGCAGGGATCGGCAACATGCTGGAGTGCTTCGAATTCTGAGCGAGGCAGTCCGCGTACTCGTGGATGCGCGCCGGTTGGTGACGGCGGGCCGGCGATCTTGACGAGTTTCGACCTGCGCGTGGTCATCCGAGGAGTTCGTCAAACTCGCCGTTCTTGATACCTTCGAGGAACGCGCGGATCGCCGCGTCGCCGAACAGCAGCGCCGGACCGTCGGGTTGCCTGGAGTTGCGGATTGCGACCCCGCCGCTGGGCAGCTTGGCGGTCTGGACGCAGTTGCCTGTGGCGCTGCTGCGCTGGCCCTTGCGCCAGTGCACCTCGTGGAGGTTGCTGGCGGGCATGCCGTTGTACTGCGCTGGACCGTCGTGCATCGCTGGCTGTACCTCCCGGGTTCAACTCCTCGCGAGCATGAGCCGCTCGAGAAGGAACAAGGATGCAACTGGCATTCGCTATTGCAGATGCCACTTGCGCCTGCAATTGCACGGCCATGATAGCCAACTGTCATGGACAGTCAAACCAGTGGCGGGCCCAGGTGGGACGGGCCGGGGATGATCGGAGCGAGCGGTCAGGAGGAGCTGACGTGATCGATCGTCGGCGACTCCCCGAACCGGTCGCTGGGCGGCTCTTCCGGCGCGCCCTGACCGCCGATCCGGCCATCCGCCGGCGCGCCGAGCACGCTGTCGATGCGCCGGGCCGCGGGGGTGCGCCGGGCCCCGGGGGGGCGCGCACACAGGTGCTTGACGACGTAGGCAGCGTCTCTGCCGGCACCGCCGACGAGCATCGACGCGAAGCCGTACTGGAACGCCAACCCGGCGAAGTACAGCCCCGGCGAGGACGGGACCACGCCGCGCACCTCGACGGGCCAGCCATCGCTGCCCGTCACCGGCGGGTCGATCCAGGAGAAGTCCTGCTGGAACCCTGTGCACCAGACGACGTTGGCGACGTCCAGCGCCCGGCCGCCGTCGAGCACCGGGAGACCGTCGCGCACGCCGACCGTCCGCGCCGGCGCCATCTCGACACCGACCCGGGCAAGGTCGTCCCGCTTGACGCGGATCAGCGGCCCGCCATGGGCCCTGACCTCCGGACGTATCTTGCGACCGAGCGGGGTCCTGATGGTCAGGAGGTGCTTGGCCACCAGGAACAGGATCGGGAAGATCACGTGCGCCGGCCTGGCCTCGATGTCGAAGGGCACCTGGCCATGGATCGGGCCGCTGAGCACGGTCGGATGGCCGGCGCCGCCGGCTTCGAAGGCGATGTCGCCACCGGAGTGTGACGCTCCCACGACCAGCACCCCGCCGGGCTGGAGCTGGGCCGGGTTCTTGTAGGCGCTCGAGTGCAGTTGCACGATGGCGGGGTCGAGTTCGCCGGCGAAGTCGGGGAGGTAGGGCGTCCGGCCGAACGTGCCCGTCGCGACCACGACGTTGTCGCACACCAGCGACGACCCGTCGGTCGTCACGACGTACTTCCCGTCCTGGCGGGACAACCGGCTCACGCGCACACCAGCCCGGACCGGCAGGCCGAAGGTCGAGGCGTACGTCTCGAGGAAGTCGGCCATCTCGTCCTTGGTGGGATAGGACATCGACGGGGCCGGAAACCGCATCCCCGGCAGCGCGGCCGTGCGCGCCGGGCTGTACAGCCGCAGCGAGTCCCAGTGGCACCGCCAGTTGTCGCCGACCCGCTCGCCGGCGTCCAGGATCACGAAGTCCCTGCCCCGGCGAGCGAGGTGGAAGCCGGTCGCCAGGCCAGCCTGGCCTGCTCCGATGACAACGGTCTCCATGCGGGTCGCGTCCCGGCCAAGGTCGCCAGGGTCCGAGCCGAGTTCTCTGGTCATGATGCCCTCTCCCATGATCCATGAGGCGCAGTGGCCTTCGAGGCGCAGTGGCCTTCCCGCCACGACGCTACGAATCGACGGGCCGCGCCGCTTCGGGAGAACGGCCCAATCTGAGCCGGCAGCGCGCGGTGGGTAATTCTGTGCAGCGGCGGTCAGACGAGGCGGTGCTCGTATGCGTACGCCGTGGCCGCGGCTCGCGATGACAGTCCGAGCTTCACGAAGATGTTGCTGACGTGCCGCGCCACGGTCTTCTCGCTGAGGAAGAGCGCACCGGCGATCGCCCGGTTGGTCGTGCCGGTGGCGAGCATCCGGAGCACCTCCACCTCGCGTGCCGTCAACCCACAAGCGGCCTTGGCCGGCGAACGGCCGGCCATCGACCCGATCCGGGCCACGTCAGGACCGGCCTCCAGGCTCTCGAAGACGTATCGCGCCGCGTCGAGCTCCATGCGGGCCGCGTCCTCGTCGCCAAGCGACCGGCAGGCCATCCCGACCACCGCCCGCGCCCTGGCGGCCTCGTACGGCGCGTCGAGCTCGTGCCACAGCGACCACGCCCGCCGCGCCGCGGAGAGCGCGCCCCGGGCATCGCCGGAGGCCAGCAGCACCGCGGCATTGGCCTGCGCAGCCATCGCGCCGAGCAGCGCGACGTCCCGGTCGGCGGCAAGCCCGGAGAGCTCGACGGCGGCGGACCGGGCTCCCTCGACGTCCCTGGACTCCAGCGCGATCTCAACAGCGGCGCTCAGCATCCGGGCGCGCCGGGACGGCTCGCCCGTCTCGTCCAGTGCGCGTCGGATGCCGGCCGAAGCCCTGTCGACCTGGCCCTGCGCGAGCCGGAGCAAGGCGAGACCTGGCTGCGTGTCGCGCCCGAACTGGTTCGCCTGGCGATAGGCCCGCTCGGCGGTTGCGAAGTCGCCGCGCAACCGGTGCACCTCGGCCTGCTCGTACAGCACGTCGCCGACCGCCGGGTCCCCCGCCTCCGTGAACCGCTCGAACGCGTGCTGCAGCTCCTCCAGCGCGTCGACCCATGCGCCGTGAATCCGCATGATCTGGGCCCGGTGCACCAGGCACTGTCCCCGGAACGGCACCAGGTCGGGCTGGGAATCGCACCAGTGGTTGAGCGCCGTCGTCCACTCCCTGGCGCGCCGGGGGTCGAAGGTCTCCATGCACGCGGCGATCACCCCGCAGTACACCAGCCCGGTCACGATCGTGGAGGTCTCTCCACCGGCAACCGCCACCATCACCTGGTCCAGCACGGCGATGCCTTCGGCGATCCTGCCCATCGCGATGAGGGCCTGCCCCTGGCCGAACTCCGCGAAGCTGATCAGGTCCCGGTCATCGAACCGCTTGCCGATCCGACGCTGCTCGGTGAAGGTCGCGTACGCCTTCTCGGCGTCCCCGGCCATCAGGGCCTGCAGCCCGTCCGGGACCAGCAGGTAGCCGCGGGCGACGCAGTCCAGCTGACCTTCGTCGATGGCACCACGCGCCCGCCCGGTCCAGCCCCCGGCCCGAGCCCACTCACCACGGTTCATCAACCCGTAGACCAGCCAGAACCCGTCCAGCGCGGCGCCCTCGGGGTCGCCGAGCCGCATCCGCTCATGAAAGGCACGCTCGAACAGGGCGAAGTAGTCTTCGTCACGCCCCGTGAAGTACGCCGCGCGGCCAGCTCGCTCCAGATCCTCCGGCCCCAGCGAAGATCCCTCGTCGGCGGAGCGGAGCAGTCTGTATGCCGCGGCCCACGAGCGGCGGTCGAAGGCCAGGCGACCCTGCTCGACTACCGAAGCTGTCGTCATGCCTCTGCCCCCTCTGGCGGCACCCCCGCACTCTACCCCGCACCTCCGTCCGGTCCCAGACAGGCAACGGTCGATGTCGCGCGCGGGCACGGAGATCACCTTCCTCAAGCTCGTCCCGCTGGTCGGTGGTTGATGGCCGCCGGCGTCCACGGTGGGGAGCAGTCTTGGTCCGGGCCCGTCGCCGGCGGCCGGCGCGATCACCCCTATGCGGTGCTCGCGCCGGCCGGGCTGGCCGGCGGGCTGACCCGGCGGTTCGTGACCGGATTGTTCAGGCGGCCGCGGAGCGATGGATCGCGCGCGTTTGCCGGATCTCTATTCCCACACGGCGACTGGGCTCGCCACGATCAGGAGGTCAGCGCAATGAAAGGTGTCATCGTTCGCTACAAGATCAAGCCCGATCAGGCAGCCAGGAACGAGGAGCTCGTCCGCGCCGTCTACGACGAGCTTGACCGCACCAAGCCGGCCGGCCTTCGCTACGCCACCTTCCAGCTGGACGACGGAGTGAGCTTCGTCCATCTCGCCTGGACCGAGACCGCGGACGGGACCAGCCCACTCTCGGCGGTGGAGGCCTTCAAACGGTTCCAGGAGGACATCGACGACCGCACCGAGGAGCGCCCGGTCGTAACAGAGCTCAGAGAGATCGGCTCCTACCGCCTTTTCGGCGAATAGCGCGGGCCGCGAACACGCCCGAGCCCGGGGCCGCGCAGGCGCCGGGCCGGCGTGGTCGTCACCCCGACCGACGGACTCGGGGATCAGCGTCGATCAAAGAGATATGGGCATGCATCGATCCCATCCCAGGCGCGTCGTGCACCTGGAGCTGCATACCGGCGACCTGTCGGGCGCCAGCGCGTTCTACTGGAGGCTCTTGCGCTGGCGCCCGGAGCGGATCCAGGCCGGAGACGCCTTCTATCATGCGCTCGAGTTGGGCGGTGGATTCGGCGGCGGCATTGTCGAGTGCGGTACCCGGCGCCCACTGTGGCTGCCGTACGTTGAGGTCGACGATGTCGAGGAGTTCACCGGGCGCGCGTGCCAGCTGGGAGCGTGGGTCCTGCTGGAGCCGCGCGAGGGCCCGGCGGGATGGCGCAGTGTCATTGCGACCCACGAGGGCGGCGAGATGGCATCCTGGCAGGCCAAGCGATGACCAGCCGGTCCGACCGCGGGAACCGGGCTCGCACGGCGTCGACAGCCGACGAGCGCGAGCTGCTCGAGGCCGCCCGCCGGGGCGACGGGGACGCCTACGGCCAGCTCGTCCAGCCCTACCGTCCCGAGCTGCACGCCCACTGCTACCGGATGCTCGGTTCCGTCACGGATGCCGAGGACGCGGTCCAGGAGGCCCTGCTGCGCGCTTGGCGTGGGCTGTCCGGGTTCGAGGGCAGAAGCTCGCTCCGCTCCTGGCTCTACAAGATCGCAACCAATGCCTGCCTGAAGGCGATCGAGCGGCGGCCCAAGCGGGTGCTGCCGGTCGACTACGCCCCCGCCGCCGATCCGCACGACGGCCCCGGCGAACCCCTCCTCGAATCGGTGTGGGTGGAACCCTACCCGGACGGCAAGCTCGGGCTCGAGGGGGGCCCTGCAACTCCCGAGGCTCGCTACGAGCAGCGCGAGGCCGTCGAGCTCGCCTTTATCGCGGCGCTCCAGCATCTGCCAGCACGGCAGCGCGCCGTGCTGATCCTCAGGGACGTGCTCGGCTTCTCGGCCCGCGAGACCGCCGAGGCGCTCGAGACGACCCCGGTTTCGGTGGACAGCGCCTTGCAGCGCGCTCACAAGACGGTCGACCAGCGGCTCCCCGACCAGAGCCAGCAGGCGACGCTGCGCTTCCTCGGCGACGCCGGGCTGCGCGACGTCGTGGATCGCTATGTCGCCGCCTGGGAGCGCGGCGACGTCGAGGCGGTCGTCGCCATGCTGGCGGACGACGCGAGGATGACGATGCCGCCATTGCCAACCTGGTATCGCGGGCGCGAGGGGATCGCCGCCTTCCTCAGCCGCTGGCCGTTCGCGAGCGTGAAGCGCTGGCGGCTCATTCCCGCCGGCGCGAACGGCCAATTGGCATTCGCTGCCTACAGCTGGAGCGAACAGGCGGGAGCCTTCACGCTGCACAGCCTCAACGCGCTCACCCTCCGCGGCGCACAGATCGAGGAGATCACCGCCTTCCGCAGCCCCGAGGCCTTCCGTCACTTCGGCCTGCCCGATCAGATCCAACCCTGAGGCCGTACCGCAGGGCATGCGGTCCCGACCCGATCCGGTGGTGCCGCCACCAGGTCCGCCGCCGCCTCAGGTGGTCGCGCGGACGACCAGGTCCACGCCCAGGGTCACGTGTCGTGCGGCGCCGTGGATGCCGCTGATGGCCTCGCGGAGCTGACGAAGGCCGAGTCGCCCCGAATCCTCCAGTGGCTGCCTGGCTGTGGTGATGTCGAGCGCCTCGGCGAGCTCGCCGTCGTCGAAGCCGACGATGGCGACGTCCTCCGGGACGCGCACGCCCTGCTGGCGGCACTCCATCAAAAGACCGGCGGCCAGGACGTCCTGGTGGGCGAAAATTCCCTCCGGGAGGTTGTGGTCGGCGAGCATGGACCTCAGCGCTTCCCGGCCGCCCTCGAAATCGCTGGTGGTTGGGACCGCCCGCACGCTGTCCGAACCCAACCCGGCCTCGGTGACGGCGCGCCGCAGCCCGGCTCTGCGGAGCTGGCCTTGCGATAGGTAGGCCTGGGAGCGCTGCGCCTCTGAGACGTAGGTGAAGGTCCGCCGACCGCGCTCGACCAGATGCCGACCGACGAGCTGGCCGGCCGCCTCGTCATCGATGGTGATCGAGTCCAGCTCAGGGCGGGCGCTGTCGATCAGGACGGTGGGCAGATTCTGCGCGAGCAGCCGTTCCGCCAGCACGTCGTCCACGGGCAGTCCCATGATCAGCAGCCCGTCCAGCCGGCGGGTGACTGGAAGGCTGCTGAGCAGCGGGGACGTCGCGGATGCGGCGGACTCCTGGTCGTAGACCACGATCTCGGTGGCGTCGCCTTCCGCTTCCTTGATGATCCCCATCAATCTTCGCGTGTAGGAAGCGTAGGAGGTGAAAGGGGCGAGAACGCCGACGCGGCCGACCGCCTTGCGGGCATGCGCCATTGCGGTGGCCTTTGGCACGTAGCCCAGCTCGTCAATGGCTTGGAGCACACGCCGGCGCGTGTCCGCGTTGACCCGCTGCGGCCGGTTCAGCGTGTGCGACACCGTCGAGATGCTCACGCCCGCGCGGCTGGCCACGTCATAGATGGTCGCGTGCTCGACCACGAATCGCCCGCTCCTGCCTTTGGTGTCGATGTCGGTCTGAGCCAGTCACGGTCGGGGCTCAGCCGATTGGGGTATATCGCCTCGAAGGTGCCCGATCGCCTCGGGACCCGGAGTGGTCTGCGTCGGGTCGGCGCTGGTCGAAATGGGCTCGGCGTAGCGCCTCGGCGGCATCTCGCTGCCACGCCCTGGCCGGTTCCCAGGTCCTGGTCAACATGGCGGTCCCGTGCAACGCCCCAGGATAACGGCGATACGTCGCCGGCACCCCGGCCGCGGCGAGCCGCTGCGCGTACAGCTCGCCTTCGGTACGGAGCACGTCGTACTCGGCGGTCATCACGTGCGCCGGTGGGAGATCACGAAAGTCCTCGGCAAACAGCGGCGACGCAAGCGGGTCCCGTGCCTGCGAACGGTCTTCGAGATATGCGCGGGCGGCGTCGTCCATGGTCGGTTGCGGGACGTCGGGGATCGACCCGGACTCCTGTGTTCCGCGGGCCGTCTCGCGGGTGAGGTCCAGCGCCGGGACCTCGAGCAGCTGGAAGCGCAGCCGCGGCCCGTCCTCGTCCCGGCAGCGGAGGCTGACGGCCGCGGCGAGGTTCCCTCCCGCCGACGAGCCGCCGATGGAGATGTTGCCCGGGTCGATACCGAGAAGCTCGGCGTTGGCGACCGCCCAGTTGAGTGCCGCGTAGCAGTCGTCCAGTGGTACCGGAAACCTGTGTTCGGGGGCGAGGCGGTAGTCCACGCCGATGACGACGCAATTCGCTTCGCGGCAGCGCTGGCGGCAGATCGCATCCGCGACGCGTTCGGTGACCGACCCGGACTTCCACCCGCCGCCATGCAACGTGAGGTGGGCGGGAAGCGATTCCTCATCGCCGGGCCGGTACACCCGGACGAGAATTTCCCCAGCCTCCACCGGCACCCGCTGGTCGGTCACCGAATGAACGTCCGGCCCCGGAAGGCCGTACCTCAGGAAGGTCAGCTCGCTCAGCAGGCGCAGGTACTCGCGTTGGTCCTGCGGCGTCAGGTGTTCCGGAACGCCCCTGGGGGTCTCGTCGATCAATTTCTGGATGGCTGGCGCCAGCGTCATCGTTGCCATGGGCTCCTCGGACCGCCGGATCGGTTCGCCCCCCGGATCGGTTCGCCCCATGGAAGCGCCCACGCAGGTGCTTGTCAAGAGTTTCACCCAAAGCACTTTGCACCAGAAGCGATTCTCGGGGACTATGGCTGGAAAGTGCTTTACAGCAATCACTTGACATCTCGGTGGACGAGGCGTTTCCTATCGAACCAGGCATCTCATGGCTGCTCGACCGACACGCCACTCTTGGTGATCACCGGCAACGCTTCCTCATGCCACAGCGACCGATCAGGAGGTAACGGTGCCTCTCGCGAAGAACTCCCAAGGCGGTGGTCGCTGGGCGACGGCCGCGCGATGGACTCGACCGATGACCGCGTGCGTCGCCGCGGGCCTGCTGGCGGCGACGCTGACCGCGTGCCAGGCGTCGACGACCGCCGAGGAGAGCAGCCAGCCCAAGCCGAGTGGCAAGGTCGGCGAGGTCCTCACGGTTGCTCATTCCGTGTCACCGCAGACGCTGGACCCCGCGAAGACGGTGCAGAACGATGCGTGGTTCCAGGCGCCCGCATACCAGCCGCTCATCGTGCGCCGATCCGACGGCAGCCTCCAGCCCGGACTGGCAACGTCCTGGCAATACGTGAGCAGCGACAACACCGCCCTGGAGCTGCGCCTACGGCCAGGGGTGAAGTTCTCCGACGGCTCGACGCTGACCGCGCAGACCGTGGTCGACCACTTCGAGTACGTGCTCAAGTCCGGCGGCCAGTTCGCGCCGCTGTTCGCCGGCGACCAGTTCACCGCGACCGGCCCGCTCACCGTCCTGATCAAGACACCAAAGCCGAATCCCGACCTGCCCACCCTCCTGACACAGGACGACGTCGTCGGTGGCGTGATCAGCCCGACGGGTCTGAAGAACCCCGCGAAGCTGGGCACCCAGACCTTCGGGGCCGGCCCGTACACGCTCGACCCCGGGCAGACGGTGCCCGGAGACCATTACACCTACCTGCAGAACCCCAACTACTACGACAAGGCGTCGGTGCACTGGAAAAAGCTCGTCATCCGGGTGATCACCAACCCGCAGGCAGCGCTGAACGCCATGAAGACCGGCCAGGTGGACTTCGCCGTCGGCGACTCGACCACGCTGGCCGCCGCGAAGCAGGCCGGGCTCACCGTCAGCATGACGCCGCTGCTGTGGACGGGGGTCACGCTCGCGGATCGAAACGGCAAGATGTCCAAACCCCTGGCGGACGTGCGGGTTCGTCAGGCGCTGAACTACGGGACCGATCGCCGGGCGATCACCTCGGCGCTCTTCCCGGATCACGGCGAGCCAACCCACCAGCTGACCGTGCCGGGCGGCTACGGCTACGATGCCAGTCTCAACAGCACCTATCCCTATGACGTGACCAAGGCCAGGCGGTTGCTGTCCGACGCCGGCTATCCCAACGGCTTCACGCTCAAGGTCGTGACCGCGGAGTACCAGTCCATGAACCTGGTCGCCCAGGCCCTGGCCCAGCAGTGGAAGAACATCGGCGTCACGTTGCAGATCACCGACTACGCCAACTCCAACCAGTATTTCTCGGAAGCCTTCGCCCCCAAATTCCCGGCGTTCATGACGATTTTCGGGCAGCAGCCCATCTGGACCGAGGGACCGTCGCTGTTCCTTCCGTCGGCGTTGTTCAACCCCTTCCACACCGCCGATCCGAAATTGCAGTCGCTGTACGACCAGGCCGCGAAGGCACCGGAAGCCGACAAGCAGAAATTGGACCAACAGGTCGAGGCCTACCTCGTCCACCAGGCATGGTTCGTCCCGGTCGTCACCACAGGGCTGCCGTTCTACGCCCGCAAGAACGTCACCGGCACCGGCGTGTCACCCAAGGCTCCGCTGGCCTCGCTCTACGAGGTCCAAGCCGCCGCATAGCCCCAGCACACCGGTGCGCGGCGCCCCTGCCCGTCCCGCACCATGCAACCAGGCATCCAGCCTCCACCGAGGTTGAGGAGGATGGCACATGACCAGGGCGACAGCACGCTGGCTCGCGTCCTCGGCAGTGCTCCTGTTCGCCGTCACGGTACTGACCTTCCTGCTCACCGCGCTCGCGCCCGGCGACGCCGCCAAGGCGATCCTGTCCGGACAGACCACGAGCTACACCCCCCAGCAGTACCAGCAGGTGCGCCACGACCTCGGGATCGACCAACCACTGCCCGTGCAGTATTGGCATTGGCTGTATCGCCTGCTGCACGGGAGCCTGGGCACCGACCTGTTCAGCGGCCAGCCGATCACCCAGGCCCTCAATGGACGGCTGGGGGCCAGCCTGTCGATCATCGTTGGCACGGTCGTGCTCTCGGCGGTGCTCGGTATCGGCATCGGGGTGTTCAGCGCGGTGCGAGGGGGCATCGCCGGCAAGCTGGTCAACAGTCTGTCGTTGTTCGGCCTGGCGGCGCCGAACTTCTGGCTCGCCCTGGTGCTGGTCGAACTGCTCGCCGTTCGGGCGCCCCTGTTTCCCGCCACCGGGTACGCCTCCGGCGAGGGCCCACTCCCATGGTTGCGCAGCCTGGTGCTGCCGGTCCTGGCGCTGGCGGTCGGCGGCTCGGCATTCATCGCCCGCCAGACCCGGGACGCGATGGCCGACGTGCTGACCCGTGACTTCATCACCGCATTGCGCGCGCACGGCCTGCCGCTGCGCTCGATCATCTTCAAGCACGCGTTGCGGAACGCCGCGATCCCGGTCGTCACCCTGCTGGGCCTGATGTTCGTCAGTCTGCTCGGTGGCACCGTCCTCATCGAGAGCGTCTTCACCATCCCCGGGCTCGGGCAGCAGGCGGTCGCCGCCAGCAGCACCCACGACCTCCCCATGATCGAGGGCGTCGCGTTCTACTTCACCGTGGTGGTGATTGCGGTGAACCTCCTGGTGGACGTGTCCTACGGCTGGCTCAACCCGAAGGTACGTTCGTCATGACCGCGATCGCGGCCAACGCCCCCGATGCCATCGCACCTGCCCGTCCCGATCGGCCGCCCTCGCGCCACGTCCGCACGGCGCTCACCCGGTACCCGATGGCGTCGGTGGCCGCACTCTACGTCGCCGTACTTGCGGCCGCTGCTGCCGCGGCGGCACTCATCGCGCCGGACGACCCGGGGTTTCAAGACCTTTCGCACGTCCTGGCGAGGCCGTCCGGCGGGCACTTGCTGGGCACCGACCGGCTGGGCCGGGACGTGTTCAGCCGGCTGCTCTTCGGCGCTCGCGTCACGCTGCTCGACGTCGCCATCGCGACCGCGGTGTTCCTGCTGCTCGGGATCCCGTTGGGAGTCGCCGCCGGATACCGCGGCCGCTCACTGGACCGCCTTGTCGTGCGGCTCGCCGACCTGCTGCTCGCCGTGCCCGGAATCGTGGTCCTGCTGATGGTGGTGGCCGTTTTCCCGGGGAGCGATGTGGCGACCATGGTCACCCTCGGCGTGATCGGCTGCCCCGGTCTGCTGCGGATCGTCCGCGGCTCGACATTGGCGATTCGCGGCGAGTTGTACGTCAAGGCAGCGCAGCTCTCCGGGCTGCGGACACTGGCGATCCTGCGCAGGCACGTCCTGCCCCGCATCGCCGGACCGGTCATCGTGCAGACCACATTGTTCTGCGCCACCGCCCTGCTGGCCGAGAGCGGGCTGTCCTTCCTGGGACTCACACGCCCGGAAACCCGCGGACCGAGCTGGGGAAACATGGTCGCCGAGGCCTCCAGCGCCATGAGCCAGGACCCCTGGCTGCTGGTCCCGACCGGCGCCGCGCTGGTGATCACGGTGATGGCCTTCGGCCTGATCGGCGACGCCGTTCGCGACGCCACCATGGGCAGTCCCGGGTCCACCGCGGCGCCGCTCCAGCGCGAGACCCGCCGCCGGATCACCGAACAGTCGACGGCGACGGCTCGGGACGACCAGACTCCGGTCCTCTCGGTGCGCGGCCTGACCGTCACGGTGGGCGGCGGGCGAGCCCCGGTGACCGTCCTGCGCGATGTCAGCTTCGACGTCGCCGCGGGTGAGGCGGTCGGAATCGTCGGCGAATCCGGCGGCGGCAAGACCATCACCGCCAGAGCGGTGCTCGGGCTCCTCCCCGCCGGTGGGGCGGTCACCGCTGGCAGCATCCTCTTCGGCGGGAGAGATCTCATCAGTCTGGGCCCCAAACAGCTCAACCGGGTTCGCGGCGCCGGGATCGCCCTCATTTCACAAGATCCCGCCAACAGCCTCGACCCGACGTTCACCGTCGGCAGCCAGCTTCGCGAGGTGATCCGCCGGCACAACCCCCAGTCACGCAGGCTGGCGCAGCAGGAAGCCGAGCGCCTCCTGCGGCTGGTCCGCCTGCCCGACCCGGCAGGCCTGCTGCGGCGCCGCCCGGCCGAGCTGTCCGGCGGCATGGCGCAACGGATCTGCATCGCCATGGCGCTGGCGGCCCGGCCGAAGCTGCTGATCGCCGACGAGCCGACCACCGCGCTCGACGTCACCGTGCAAGCCGAGATCCTGGCGCTCCTGCGCGACCTGCAACACCAGCTCGGCATGGCCATCCTGCTCATCACCCACGACTGGGGCGTCCTGGCCGACACGTGCAGCCGCGCCGTCGTCATGTACGCCGGCGAAGCCGTCGAATCCGCCCCGGTCGACCAGCTCTACTCCCGTCCGCGCCACCCGTACACCAGGGCACTACTCGCCGCCAACCCACACCTGGTCCCCGCCGGGCAGCCACTGCCATCGATCCCCGGAAGCGTGCCCAGGCCGGGTGACTGGCCGCGCGGCTGCCACTTCCAGCCCCGTTGCCCCATCGCCGAGCCCGACTGCGGCGACCGCCCGATCCCGCTGGCGGCCGCGGGCCCACGCCACGTCTCCCGTTGCATTCACATCGACCGACTGGAGCGGCGATGACGAGGTCCGCTGACCCGCTCCTGGACGTCGGGGGCCTGACGGTGCAGTACCAGCGCGGCCGCGGCCGCCCGCCGCTCACCGCCCTGCATGGCGTGGACCTCAGCGTGCATGCCGGAGAGACGCTCGGCCTGGTCGGCGAAAGCGGCTCCGGCAAGTCCACCATCGGCAACGCCGTGCTCGGGCTGGTCGCGCCCACCGCGGGAACGATCCGGTTCGCCGGCGAGGACATCACCCACGCCAGTCCACGTCGGCGTCGGGCACTCACGCGAGACATCCAGGTCGTCTTCCAGAACCCCCACGGCTCCCTCAACCCGGTCCGCACCATCGGGCAGACGCTGGAGGAGCCCTTACTCGCCCACCAGACGCTGAACCGGGCACAGCGACGAGCCGAGGTCGCCAGCGCGCTCGAGCGCGTGCGGCTCGACCCCGGCGCCGCGGCGCGCTATCCCGCACAGTTCTCCGGCGGGCAGTTGCAGCGCATCGCGATCGCCCGCGCCCTCATGCTGTCGCCCCGCCTGATCATCTGCGACGAGGCCGTCAGCGCCCTGGATCTCTCCATTCAGGCACAGATCCTCAACCTGCTGCGGGACCTGCAACAGGAGCTGCACCTGAGCTACCTCTTCATCAGCCACGACCTCGCGGTGGTCCGGCACGTCTCCAACCGGGTCGCCGTCCTCTACCGGGGTCGCCTGATGGAGACCGGCATCGCTCACGAGGTCTGCGAGCACCCTCGCCATCCGTACACACAGGCACTTCTCGCCTCGGCACCCGTGCCAGACCCCACCCGGCGGCGCAGCGGGCGCCCGTGGGCGGGGAGGACGCTGCCGTAACGATGGCGTGACGCAGCCCGGGCAGACTCGGCTCGACCATGACGCTCGCAGCGATTGCCTACCCGCCCACCACCGAGCAGGAGCCGCGCATATCCGGCCTCCACACGCTCCGTGCTGCCACGGGATGGCCGTCCCCGCCGACCGATCTGGTTCCCGCAGGACCACCACTCACCCTCAGAAAGGGGAGATCCGTGAGGAAGGTACTACTTGGACTGCTGCTCACCGGCGTCGCGCTTGCCGTTGGGCTCCAGCCAGCTTTCGCGAGCCCGGCAGTCCACACCGAAGAGGACGCGACCGGGGCCGTGTTCACGTGCTCCACGACGAGCTACACCATCATCTCGGGCAGCATCCGCCTGGTGCTCCACCAGGACGTGACCGCTTCGGGCAACATGAACGTCACGGGCACCCTCACCCCGCAGCAGGTCGTCGCTCAGGACGAGGCCGGCAACCTCTACGACATCGTGGGGGCCGGCTGGTTTGGCGGCTCGACAAACTCCAAGACGGGGGGCAGCGCGTTTACCGACACTGAGAAGTTCCAGATCGTCCAGCAAGGCGGCGGAACGGTCGATTCGGTCAACGTGACGGCCCATATCAGCCCCAACGGAGACGAGTTCTCCTTCGACTTCGGGACCTGCGTGACCCCTGAGGAGTGAACGAAGCATCCGTACCTGCTGAAGCATCAGGGGGGCCCCTTGAGGGCCCCTTGTTGCTACTCCGACACGCCCTCATCTGCCCGCCTCCTCCAGGCAAACCTCATCCCGATCGGGTGACGACCGGGGCCGGAGCCGGGGCCACCCTCGGGCAAGCAGCGACCGCGCCACGCGCCGCGATCGCTTGGAGACGGCCATGAGGGAGAGGGGGCGCCATGACGATTGGACCTGTCCAGCTGTTGGTGCTGGGGTTCAGCCAGCCCGACTTCCACGGAGAGATCCGCGGGGAATTGCAGCGGCTCAAGGACAACGACCTGGTGCGGGTGGTCGACGCGCTGGCCATCCAGAAGGACGCGCAAGGCAATGTCTCGGTATTGCACCAGAGCCAGCTGAGCGACGAGCAGGCCGGCGAGTTCGGCGCGCTGGTGGGCGGACTGGTCGGGCTCGGCGCGGCCGGTGAGGAAGGCATGGAGGCCGGCGCCGAGATGGGCGCGAGCGCCGTCGAGGAGCGCGGCGGGGTGTTCAGTGAAGAGGATGCCTGGGACGTGCTGGCGGAGATCCCCAACGACACCGCGGCCGCGCTGATCCTGCTGGAGCACCGCTGGGCGATCCCGCTTCGCGATGCGGTGGCGCGGGCGGGCGGGTTCCGGCTGGCCTCGGAGTTCATCAGCCCGCTGGACCTGGTTTCGCTGGGTCTGGTGCGAGCTGAAGAGGCCGAGGCGCTGGCGTCGGCGGACCGCGACGCCGTTTGAGCCACAACCAGGGCAAAGGGGAGATGAGGCGATGCTCGGAGCCAACCGGAGGGTCGCGCGGCGGACCGGACGGCGCGTCGCACGGCGGACCTCGAGGAGAGTGGTCCGCCGCCGATTCTGAAGGCAGCCAGCCAGATGGAGGCCGCCCGCGGCGCGAACAGGCCCGGGCGGTCTCCGGCACCTGACCGACGGATGCCTACAGCGAGGGAATGGCCCGTGGCTGCGGCTGCTCGGCGTCGCCAGCCGCGGCGGCCGGAGCCTCCGCGCGCGCCGTCGACCATTTGAGCTCGAGCTCGAGTTCGATCTCGTCGCCATCGACCTCGACCTCGAACTCGCTGCGCACGTTGTCCGGGACGCGGAGGCTCACCGTGGTCTCGCCGAGTTGCAGGTCGACCTTGCCGTCCTCTTCGAGCGCTCTGGCCAATGCCGACAGTCTGCCGGCAGCCTGCTGCCGCGTCAGCGACTCCTTCAGCTCCACCTTCATGTCCGACATGGGGGCCTCCCGTTCCTGCGTTGCCACCGGCCTGCCCGGATTCTGGAGCGCGGCTCCACGATGGTCATCATCCCGAGGGGATGATCCGGGCCGCAAGAGGGTCGATCCGGCCCACGGTCCTGGTTTGGGAGGGTCGTTGGCCCCTGGCCGAGCCGAGCGAGGGTTTTTTACGGTCGGGGATCATCAAGGCCCGAGGAGGGAATCCGGTGTAGGAGACCGCTGTCGGCGGGGGCCTGGATTGGTGGCATTTATCGGGATCGACGGTGGGGGGCGCCGGGGATGGTCGTGACACACGCAGGCACTCTGGACAAACCTCGGGGAAGCAGCCCGTCAGCGCCTTTTCCGATCCTCGAGTCGAAGCTGATCCCCCCATTTGGGCGCCGGGGAATCGTGCCGCGAGTCGACCTGCTCCGCCGGCTGGAAGGCTCCGGCGGCGTGCCGGTGGTCGCCATCGCGGCTCCCCCCGGGTACGGCAAGACGACGCTCCTGGTGCAATGGGCCGCACGGGACGCACGGACATTCGTGTGGCTGTCGATCGACGGGCGCGACAACGATCCGGTGGTCCTGCTGACGTACATCGCCGTCGCGCTCGACCGGAGCGAACGGATCGATCCCGCGGTGTTCAGCGCGCTGGCTTCTCCGGGCGTGCCGGTCTCCGAGACCGCGCTCCCCCGGCTGGGGTCCGCCGTTGCCTCCAGGACACTCCCGTTCGTGCTGGTGATGGACGACGCGCATCTCCTCCAGGATCGCGAGTGCCTCGACCACGTCCTCGCGTTGGTCGAGCACCTTCCCAAGGGGTCGCAACTAGCCATCGCAGGCCGGGGCGAGTCACCGCTCCCGTCGGGCCGGCTGCGCGCCGAGGGCCGCGTGGTGGAGATCGGACCCGGCGACCTGGCGATGGACTCTGGGGAGGCGGCTTCGCTGCTGCGCGGTGCGGGGGTGGACGTCCCAGCGGCCCGGTGCGTCGAGCTCAGCCGGCGAACGGAGGGCTGGCCGGTCGCCCTCTATCTGGCCGCCTTGTCCCTGCGAATGGGGGCCGCTGGGAACGGCGGGATCGCACCCGGGGGCGACGACCGGTTCCTCGTCGATTACCTGCAGTCGGTGCTGCTGTCCCGCCTCTCGCGGGAGGTGGTGTCCTTCCTGACACGGACTTCGGTGCTGGAGCACATGTCAGGGCCGCTCTGCGACGCGGTGCTGGAAAGGGCTGGGTCGGCGGACCTGCTGGAATGGCTCGAACGCTCGAACCTGCTGCTGATCCCGCTGGACCGGCGCCGCCGCTGGTACCGGTACCACCACCTGTTCCGGGAGCACCTGCGCGCTAAGCTCGAGCGCGGCGAGCCGGGTGCCGCGCGCCGGCTGGTCCTTCGGGCGGCCGCCTGGTGCGAGGACAACGGCCTCCCGGAGGAGGCCATCGAGTACGCCATGGACGCGGGCGACACCGATCGCGTCGCGCGGCTCGTCGTGGACGGGGCCTTTCCCATGTATCGGACGGGTCGGCTCGCCACGCTCCAGCGGTGGTTCGACTGGCTGGACGACAACGGGCAGATCGAGGAGTATCCAGCCCTCGCCGTGCTCGGATCCTGGTACCACCTGACGGTCGGCCACCTGGCGGCCTCCGAGCGTTGGGCCGAGGCGGCCCAGCGCGGGTCGCTGGTCGGGACGCTGCCCGACGGGAGCACGTCGATCGACGGATGGCTGGCACTGCGCAGGGCGCTGCTGTGCCCGCAGGGACTGGAGCAGACGCGCAAGGACGCCGAGCTGGCCAAGCGGCTGCTGCCGCTCGACAGCCTGCTCCGGGCGCCGGCGCTGCTGGTCCTCGGGATGGCCCACCTGGGGGCCGGGGCCCCCGAGCGGGCGGATGCCATTCTGGCCGACACCGTTGAGGTGGCCGAAGACGCGGGGGCGACGGTCGCCGGCGTCGACGCGCTTGCCGAGCGCGCCGTCCTGGCGATGCGGCGGGACGACTGGCACCAGGCCGAGCTTCTGGTCGAGCGGGGACGCACGGTCATCCGCGAGGCGCGGCTGGACGATTACGTGACGACCATCCTGCTGTACGCGGCCGCGGCGCGGGTGGCGATCCACCGGGGGGACGTGCCGCCAGCCCGCGATCACCTGGCCAGGGCCCAGCGGTTGCGGCCCCAGATGACGCACGCCGTGCCGTTCTACGCCGTCCAGACACGGCTGGAGCTCGTGCGCGCCTACATCGCCCTCACGGACGTGGCTGGCGCCAGAAGCGTGCTCCGGGAGGTCGACGACCTGCTCAGACGGCAGCCGGACCTCGGCATCCTCGGGGAGGAGGCCGACGAGCTGCGATCGCGGTTGGAGACCATGCGCGCGGACGTCATCGGGGCGTCGTCGCTCACGGCGGCGGAGCTACGGCTCCTCCCGCTGCTGGCCACCCACTACTCGTTCCGCGAGATCGGCGAGCGCCTGCACCTGTCGCCGCACACCGTCAAGACGCAGGCGATCGCGATCTACCGCAAGCTCGGCGTGTCGTCGCGCAGCCAGGCGATCCAGCACGCCCAGGACCTCGGCTTGCTGGTCAAGTGAGACGCTCCCCCACCGCTGCCGGCCTTTCATGCTGTCGGGATGATGCTTTCGGCGAGCCGGTGCGGTGTCATTGCGGCGACGAGCGATCCGGGGCCCTCGCGCAAGGGCCCGACGCACGGAGAAGGTGATCGTGGCGGAACTCGAAGAGAGGCTACGTCGTCTGGGAATCCAGGACGAGGACGTCATCGAGTCGCTGTTCGCCACTCGCCTCGACAATATCGAGGCGTCTGGGCTGGACCCCAAGACGCACGCCCTCGTCCGCCTCGGGGCCCTGGTGGCGCTCGGCGCGGCGCCGGTGTCGTTCCAGAGCAACGTCGAGTCGGCCATTGCGGCGGGCGCGACCGACGAGGAGATCGTCGGCGCCCTCATCGCGGTCGCGCCGGTCATCGGTCTGGCCCGGGTGATCTCGGCGACACCCAATGTCGCCATCCCGATGGGCTACGACGTCGACACGGCGCTCGAGGCCGTCGAGCGGGAGCGGCGCTGACGATCGATCAACGGTGCTCGGCCATTGGTCCACTGCTCGACGACACCTGAGAACGGGAAGCCCACATCCTCCGATTCGGGTGATGTCAGCGCGGCGAATACGGCGTGAGATGGATCCGCGGTGGCCGCTTGGCCGCCTCGTCGTGGCGCGACTTTGGGAGGTGCTCTCATGGAGTGGGCGGTGGCCGGACTGATCGGCGCTGTCGCCGGGTATGGGGTCCGGCTCTGGCAGGAGAAGTTGCCCAACCTGGTCAAGGGGCCCGCCGAAGCGGCCTCCAGGACCGTCGGATCGGCGCTTGGTGCCGGGGCCAGCATGGGTGGCCGAGCCGCCGGCGCGGCGCTGGGGGCCGCGATGCACCGCACGGCCGGCAGCGCTGGCGGGAAGCCCCTCACGAGGGTGCCGGTGACCGGGGGCGGCCGGTCGGCAAGAGCCAGGCCCCAGCGGTCGCGGCCCCGCACGCAGCGCCGCTGATCGCCCATCCGACCGGTCCCAGGGGCCGGCAGCCGAAGAAGTGCGAAAGGACCGGCGTCTGCACGACCCCGGCCAGCAGTGCCGCGGAGCCGAGGCCGACGGCGAGGACGACCGGGTCCCTCCCGCCCACCAGCAGCGTCTGGCCGAGCTGCGATCCCACCAGCGCGGTCATGGCCACCGTGCTGGCGTGCGCCCTGGACCCCGTGGCTCGAGCCGCCAGCCACGCGCCCGTCGCCCCGGCCGCGGTGATCGTCCCCCGCCACACGATGTCCCGCACCAGCGGTCCCCCCAGCGACGCCTCCGGGCCCTCCCGCAGGAGCTGTTCGGGGGATGGGCGCGTGGGCTGGCGAACGGCGATGGCCATTGCCGGCGCGGCGTCGGTGAGCAGGTTCACCAACAGGAGCTGGCGAGCGTTGAGGGGGGGCCGGCCTCCGGCCGCGGTGCCCGCGACGGTGAACGCGATCTCCCCGAGATTGCCGCCGACGAGGATGGCGGCCGCCTCTCGCGTCGAGGCCCACAGCGCCCGACCCTCCAGGAGCGCCTGGACGATGCTCTCGATCCGGTTGTCCACCACCAGCAGGTCGGCGGCCTCCCGGGTCGCCGGGGTGCTGCGCTCACCGAACGCGATGCCGACGTCGGCCAGGCGGATGGCCTGCGCGTCGTTGGCTCCGTCGCCGGTCATCGCCACCACGCGGCCAGCGCGCTGGAGCGCCTTCACGACGCGGACCTTGTGAAAGGGCGTGACCCGCGCGAACACCGCGACCTCCGAGACCGTCCCGGCCAGCTCGTCGTCACCCAGCGCGTCCAGCTCCGGCCCGGTCATGATGCGCTTGCCGTTGACCAGGTCCAGCTCCGAGGCGATGCTCTCCGCCGTGCTGGGATGGTCGCCGGTCATCATCACGATGTCCACGCCGGCCCGCCGCAGGTTCCGGACGGCCGTGGCCGCCGTCGCGCGGACCGGGTCGCTGTAGGCGAGGAACCCGAGGAAGGTGACGCCGTCGACCAGCCCTTCATCGAGGGTTGCTCCGCCGGGGACGCTCCGCTCCGCGACCGCCAGGACTCGCAGGCCCCTCCTGGCCAGGCGGCGCGCCTCGGTCATCAGCCGGCGCCGCCGCGCGGCCGTCAGGCGGACGGGCTCCGCTCCGTTTCGGGACGTGGAGGCGCGCGCCAGCACGACCTCTGGCGCGCCCTTGACGGCCAGCAGCGCGGTCTGGCGGTCGGTTCCGAGCACCGCGTGGAAGCCGCGGCCAGGCTCGAACGGCAACTCCGTCGCCCGCCGCCAGTCAGGGGCGCCGTGGTCGGCGGCGACCCCGGCGGCGCCGGCTTCAGCGAACAGTGCCCGGTCCTCCGCGTGCAGCAGGCCCCCACCGTTCCCGTCGGGAGCCGCCCGCAGCCCGGCCGCCAGGATGTCCCGGGCTCGACGGGTGAGCTTGCGCCCGTTCAGTGAGGTCTCGGCGGTTCCGTCGGAAACCGCCACCAGCGCGATGCGTCCCTCGGTCAGCGTGCCGGTCTTGTCCACGCAGGCGATGTCCACCCGTCCCAGCGCCTCGACGGCCCGCCGCGAGCGGACCAGGGCGCCCTGGTCCGCCAGGCGCTTTGCCGCACTGAGCTGCGCGACGGTGGCCAGGAGCGGGAGCCCTTCCGGAACGGCGGCGGCCGCCAGCGCCACCCCCGAGTCGACGACCTGCCGCACGGGCAGGCCCCGCAGCGCCGCCAGTCCGGCGAGCGCGCCTCCGCTTCCCAGCGCCGCGGGCCCGGCCAGTGCGGTGAGCGACTCCAGTCGCGCTTCGACCCCGCTCCGGGGAGGCTCGATCCGCTGGAGTTGGCTCCCCTGCCTGGCCTCGGTTGCCTGGCCGGTGGCGACGACCACCGCCGTGACCTCGCCGGCGGCGACCGCGGTGCCCTCGTAGAGCATGGAGGTCCGATCCGGGATCGCAGCGGCGAAGGAGGCGCGGGCGGCCTTGGGCACCGGCAGCGACTCGCCGGTCAGGCTCGACTCGTCCATCTCCAGGGAGCTTGCCTCCAGGATCCGGCAGTCGGCGGGGACGCTCTCCCCGGCGCGCAGCCGGACGACGTCGCCAGGGACCAGCTCGCCGGGGTCGGCGACGCGTTCGGTGCCCGCGCGCCTGACCAGGACGCCCTGCGCGGATTTCCCCTCGAGCCGCTCGATCGCCTCCCTGGCCCGGTACCCCTCCACCCCTCCGACCAGGGCGTTCAGGAACATGATGCTGCCGATCAGGGCGGCGTCGGTCACCGAGCCGACGGCGGCGGCGAGCCCGGCTCCGGCGCCCAGGATCGGGGTCAGCGGGTTGAGCAGCTCGGCCGTCACCGACCGCGCCAGCAGCAGGGCCCCCGACGGCGACCGGACCTCCGGCGGCCTGCGAAGCGCCGCCTCCTCCTCGGAGAGCCCCGCCGGGGAGGTCCCAAGCCGATCGAGCGCCTCGGCGGCGTCGAGCTCGTGCCAGGGCACTGCCTCGCGCCAGACGGGGAGCGGGCGCCGTGCCAGCTCCGCCGCGATCCGCGTCCCGTTGGCCAACGCCGCTGCCGACGCCATGTTCACCACGTTCATCGTCCTCTGGGCCGCCTGTGACGCCAGGCCCAGCGATCCGGCCACGGCGCTGGCGCCGGCGCCGGCACCGGCCAGCAGCACGCTCTGGCGGCAGACCTGGCGGGCGGTCGAGCATGCCTGGACCAGCAGGTAGGCGTGGCTGAGGTCGTCGTCCTCCGACAGCAGGTCCGCTCCCCACGGCGCCGGTCCGTCCTGCTGGCGCAGCCCCAGCGCGACGTCGGCGGCGGGCAGGCCGGGTGAGCCGCCGGCCGCGACCAGCAGGACGACGCGCCCGGCCCGCTGGAGGGAGCGGACAGCCCGAGGGAGGCGATCCCCACCCTGCACGACCCGATCGGGATGCAACCTGACCGCCCGGCCCGTATCGTCAGCGGCGACGACCACCTGCAGGCCCGCGTCACGGCCCGCCGCCACCAGGTCCTCCGAGCCGGCCCGTAGCGCCGGCTCGGCGCCGACCAGGGCCACCAGCCGGCCTCGATTGGCGAGCCCCAGCGCCACGCCACGCTTGGCCATCCGGCCGGTCAGGCGCTTTTTTCCCGGCGGCGCGTCGAGGCCGAGGACCTCCAGCGGGGCAAGCGTCCACGGCCCTCGGCGACGGCGGGCCTCCGGGCGACGGCGATCGAAGAGGCGCCGCGCCAACCGCTCGGGGTCGCCGTCGGAGGCCGGCCCCACGATGGTCACGGCGGTCAGCTCGAACTCGTGCCTGACCAGCAGGTCGGCGTCGAGGACCAGGCAGTCGACCCGGTCGAGGAGCCGTAGGGCCCGGGAGTCGAGCGGGAGGATGCCGCGCGTCGTCAGGGCGCGGCCCAGGTGCGCGGCGAACGCTTCCCTCCCGTAGCGCGCGGCCTTGGGCAGCCCCGCTTGGAGCATGGCCGAGGACCGCTGGAAGCTGCGGGTCGTGGCCGCGGTGAGGGCGGTGGCGCCAAGCGAGGCCAGGAACGCCCGGTCGGCGTACTGCTCCACAGGACCCGGCGGCACGGGTGCCGGCCTCGGGCCGGTCCCCGCCGGCGCCGCCGGATGGCCGGATGGTCCCTCCCACAGCGCGGCCTGGAGGTCGAGCCACAGGCGGCGGCGTGCCACCGCCTCCGCGAGCAGGGTCGCGCGCTGGCCCATGTCCACCAGCGGGCCGATCGGCGACCCGGCGAGGCCCTGGGCGAGGCCGTTGGCCACCGACAGCGACACCTCGGCCGGCGTCGTCCCGATGACCCGCTCGACCAGCCGCCGGACCCTGGGCTGGTGCTCCAGGAACGCCAGCGCGCCCGCGGCGGTCCCCACGAACGGGATCGGGGGAACCCGGGCCACCCGCTGCGCGGTCGCCAGGCCCAGGCCGACGGCGCCGCCCGCCATCTCGACGGCACCGCGGAGGATCGGCTCGACGTCGGCCGGGTTCGAGCCCCCGTCCCCCGCGAACGGCTCCTCCTGGACACCGAACTCCTCCTCGACGGTCTCCACGCACTCGACGAAGTCCTCCTCGCCGGCGGCGTCCTCGTCGTAGGCCACCACGACCCGTCCGATCTCACTGACGGCCTCCACCCAGCGCACCGCGTGGTGGCTGGAGAGTTCCGCCTCCACGCGCTCGCAGAACCTGTCGACCTCGGACGAGTCGACCCTTCGGAGCTCGATGTGGGCATGGCCAGCCCCCGACGAGATCCGTCGGGCGCGGCGTCCGGGTGCGTTGAGAAGACGGCTGAGCGGATCGAGAAGGTGCACGGTTCCCCCGGTGACCACGGCGAGTGCGAGGAACCGATGTGACCGCAGGTCGGGCGTCCCGTCATCGCCCGGAGGGGATGAAATCCGGGCGGGAGGGCTTGCCGCCTGGCACGAAGTCCCGCCACGGGTAATGAGGAGGACTTCTCGTGCCGAGTGAAATAGGTGTGAATGGCCGCGCCAGCTACGGGCTGGTCCTGGTGATGATCGTCGTGACCTACGTGCTTGCGGCCACGCTGTCGGGGCGCTGGGCCGCGACGATCCTGCTCTTCACCCAGATCGCCACGGTTTGGCAGGCCCTGCGAATTTCCGCCGCGCGGCCAGGCTTCCGGCTCGCTGCCACCGGGCTCTTCATTCTGACGGCGATCGCCGCCGTCGCGAACCTGTTCGTCACCAAGAATTCGGCTTTCGTGGCCTTCGCGTTCACGGTCTCGGCCGTCCTGTATTTCGTGGCGCCGTTCTCCATCGTGCGGCACATCGGCTACCGCCGAACGGTGGACCTGGTGACCCTGCTCGGGGCCCTGGCCGCCTACTTGTTCATCGGGATGGCGTTCGCGTTCGCGTACCGGCTCCTCGGTGCGGTGCAGGCCTCGCCCTTCTTCGGCGCCGGCGGCGACGGCACGGTCAGTCAGGACCTGTTCTTCAGCTTCGTCACGCTCACGACGACCGGCTATGGCAACCTCGTCCCAGCCACCAATCCCGGCCAGAGCCTGGCGGTGCTCGAGGCCCTCACAGGCCAGTTGTTCCTGGTGACCGCCGTCGGGAAAGTCGTGAGCGCCTGGCGGCCACGAAACTGGGGGGACCCTGATCCGGACGCTGAGAGGAAGCCCGACAGCTCTTCATGACGGGCCGAGCGGTGGCAAGGAGGTCGCAGTGAGTACAGTCGACGAGAAGCAGGCCAGGGCCGCCAGAGGACGAGCCGCGCGGGCGCGGGTGCCTCGTTCGAGTCACGCGGCATGGGATCATCCCCAGGATCGGCCGGACCCGATCACTGTGCTCGAGGACCAGGCGAAGTCGCGCCTCCCCGAGCTGGTGCCGATCCGCTACGGGCGCATGGCGGCGTCCGAGTTCGCCTTCTTCCGGGGCGGCGCGGCGATCATGGCCGCTGACCTCGCCGCCACCCCTTCCTCGGGCCTGCGCGTGCAGCTCTGTGGCGACGCCCACCTATCCAATTTTGGCGGATTCGCCTCTCCCGAGCGAGATATGGTCTTCAGCGTCAACGACTTCGACGAGACGATTCCCGGGCCCTGGGAGTGGGACGTCAAGCGCCTGGCCGCCAGCCTGGCCGTCGCCGGCCGCGAGCGCGGGTTCCAGGCCGGCGAGCGTGGCGCCATCGTGACGGCCGCGGTCTCCCGGTACCGGCAAGCCATGCGGGAGTTCGCCGGGCAGCGCAACCTGGACGTGTGGTACGCACGCCTGGACACCGCGCGGATGCTCGACCTGTTCGGGCGGGAAGCCAAGGGCAAGGAGGTCCGGCGGTTCGGTCGCGTGGTCGGCAACGCCCAGACCAGGGACAGTCTCCGGGCACTGGCGAAATACACCCACGACGTGGACGGCGAGCCACGGATCGGCAGCGATCCTCCGCTGATCGTTCCGATCGAGGAGCTGCTGTCGGGGGAGGACCGGGCCGATTTCGAGCGGGCCGCCAGGAACGCCCTGGGCGGCTATCGACGAAGCCTCCCCCGCGACCGGCGACGCCTGCTGGAGGGGTTCCGGTATGCGCACCTTGCTCGCAAGGTGGTCGGGGTCGGCAGCGTGGGGACCCGCTGCTGGATCCTGCTCATGGTCGGGAGCGACCAGGCCGATCCTCTGTTCCTGCAGCTCAAGGAGGCGCAGGACTCGGTGCTGGCCCCCTTCGCCGGCGCCAGCGAGTTCAGGAACCAGGGACAGCGCGTGGTGGAGGGGCAGCGGCTCATGCAGGCGGCCAGCGACATCCTGCTCGGCTGGTACCAGACCGCGGGCATCGACGGGACGCCGCGCGACTTCTACGTGCGGCAGCTCTGGGACTGGAAGCTGTCGGCCGACCTCGACCGGATGGCGCCCTCGACCATGCGGATCTACGGCCAGGCGTGCGCCTGGACGCTGGCCCGCGCGCACGCCCGCTCCGGCGACCGCGTCGCCATCGCCTCCTACCTGGGGTCCGGCCCGCGGTTCGAGACCGTCGTCGCGGAGTTCGCGGAGGCCTACGCCGACCAGAACCAGCGCGACTATCGCGCGCTGACCGACGCGATCCAGGCCGGTCGCGTCATCGCCCAGGAAGGGCTGTGATGCGCCGGCGGGCGAGCCGGCCCGGTAGTCCGGAAGCCGCCGGGTTCGATCAAGGGGAGGCCGACGACCCGGTCGGGGACCCGCTCCTCCAAGCCTCGGTGCCCGCGCTGGTGGCCGCCCTGGCCTGCTGCCACTTGAGCTTCGCGGTCTCTGTGGGTGGTCGCTCGAGCTGCCGCATCCACCGCCGGGTCGCCGAAGCGACGGCTGAGGCAACCAGCAGCATCCCTGTGAGGCCCAGGAGACCGCCGAGTCCGACGAGCACTGCCCCGCCGACCACGAGCCCCTGGCTCACCTGGATCCTGGGCTGGGACGCCTGACCGGTCATGACTTCACTTCCGTCCCCCATGCCACCTCCCGATCGTCCAGCGCTCCCACACGCCGGGGGCGCGGTCGGCGAGACGCTCTCACCTGTCCGACCGGAGGTCATCACCCTTTCGGGATGAGGTTGCCAGGGATCAGAGCGCGAGCAGGAGTCGCAGGCGATCCTCGACAGTCCGCAGAACGGCCGAGGACACCCTGCCGAACGGATGCGAGGCGAGCCGGTCAGCGGCCAGCGTGCGGAGCTGCTCGCACATGGCATAGCTGACATCGCGCAACCCGCCGTCCGGAGGCCGGACCGCGATGTGGGTCGGAATGCCCCGCTCGCGGGTAGTGAACGGAACCGCGATGACCAGGCCGGCTGGGCTCTGGTTGAACGGGTCGGCCGAGACGATGAGGACGGGACGCTGCCCGGTCTGCTCGCGTCCGCGGGTGGGGTTCAGGTGGGCGAGCCAGACCTCGCCACGGCGGACGATCCTCACGTCTCACCGAGGCCGTCGGCCAGGGTGCCGTCCAACTCCGCGCGCTCGGCCAGCTCGTCCTGCCAGGCGGCTCGATCGCCGGCGAGACGCTCGTAGGCGGCGTGAAGATCGGCGAAGAACCGCTCGCGGCGGTACCGCTCGACCGCTTCCTCGAGCACCTGCTGCATGGGCTCGCCGGTGGCCTCGGCCAGCTCGTGGAGAACCCTATGAGTGTGTTCGGTCACCCGCACGGTCGTCGATGCCATGGCAGTCCCCACAGTTGTCAGAATCTACAGATCAGTCTACAGATATCATCCTCGAAATGTGGATTATCCAGTTCATCACCAGCGTGGGACCAACCCGGACCTCGTTGCTTCCCGGGCCGGACGTCCTGCAGCGCCCGCGGTGCAGCGTGCATCATTGAGATGTACGGGCACATCGGGCGAAGTGGGGGGCGACATGGTAGCCATCGATCTCTTGGGGATCTACCTCAACGATCATCTGGGCGGTTCGATCGCCGGCGTGGAGGTCGCTGAGAAACTTCGTTCCAAGAACGAGGGAACCCCGTTCGGCGCGGCGCTCGCCGGCCTGGTGCTGGAGATCAAGGAGGATCGGGCGACGCTCGAACACCTCATGGATCGGCTCGGGATCGAGCGGAACCCCGCCAAGCAGGCTGCCGGGCGAGGGCTGGAGAAGCTCGGCAGGCTGCGGACCAGCAAGCAGCTCACCGGCAGCGCGGAGATCAGCCGGCTGATGGACATCGAGGCGCTCTCGCTGGGGATCGAGGGCAAGCTCGCGATGTGGCGGGCGCTGACGGAGATCGCGGACCTCGACGCTCAGCTGGCCGCGACCGACTTCGACGGCCTGGCTGAGCGTGCCAGGCGGCAGCGTGAGACCTTGGAGCCGTTCCGGCTCCAGGCCGCGGCGTTCGCGTTCTCCGGCGAATCCTGAGGCGATCAGCCCGACCGACCGCGTCGAGATCAGGCCGGGGCGGTGACCAGCCCGGCCTGAAGGGCGGTCTGCCGCAGCCGCTTGTCCCAAGTCACGAAGACCGAATCGGCCTCCATGACGGCCAGCGCCGTGGCCAGATGGATCGCGTCCGCGGCGCGCAGGTCAGAGCTGACCGCAAGCTCGGCGGCACGCTCCACCAGGTGATCGGCCACGCTGACCACTGTGCAGCGCTCAAAGCACGTGCGGACCACCCCGACCGCCGCCGCGTAGCCGTCGTCGGCAAGCCGCCGCCCTCGCCGAGCCGCCGCAAGCGCCGCCAGCGCCTCAGGCCACGCCAAGCGCGACACCGCGATCTCGCTCGCCCGCTCCCACAGCAGCCTTGCCTGATCAGCACCGGCCTCAGCGATAACCAGCTTGATAAGCGCCGAGGTGTCGAAGTAAGCGATCACCGCTCGATCAGATCACTGGCACTCCCCGCGCTTGGGACCGGGTCCCAGTCGACGGCACCCTTCGGCCGTCGGGGTGGTGTCGCCAGACCGGCCTTGATGAGCCGGTCCACTGGCCGCTCATTCTGCAAGGCGACCAGTCGGGCAATGGCGTGACCGTGTTCGGTGATGATCACGTCCTCGCCGCCGCGAGCTGTCTCGACGTAATGCTTGAGTCGGTCTCGCAGCTCGCGAATGCCTACTCGCATGCCGGCCTCCCTTGGTACACAAGTTCTCGCGCAAAGTGTACCTTATCGAGATGCACGTCGAACTGACCGGTCTCAACGCCGAGCGCCGCGTCGGCTCTTCTCGCTTCTATTCGTCGAGCGCCTGGTCGAGTGGGACCAGGCGCTGCTGCAGGCCGAAGATGGCGGCCTGGGTGCGGTCGGCGAGGTGCAGCTTGGCCAGGATGCTGGAGACGTGGGCCTTGACGGTCTCCTCGCCGATCGCCAGGGTCCGAGCGATCTGGCGGTTGGAGCGGCCGTGGGCCAGGGCGGTCAGGACCTCCCGCTCGCGCGGGGACAGGTGGTCCAGTGGCCGGCGACCGACCGCGGCCTGGCGGACCTCGCGGACCAGCCTGGCGGCGATCCGGGGCTCCAGCACGCTCTCGCCACGGGCGGCGGCCCGCACCGAGGTGACGACCTGGTCGACGCCGGCGGTCTTGGGCAGGTAGGCGAGCGCGCCGGCGCGGACCGCGGCCAAAAGGTGCTCGTCGTCCTGCGAGGAGGTGAGCATGAGCACCTCGGTGGCGGGCCGGTCCTGCTTGATCCGCGCGAGCACGCCGATGCCGTCCAGTCCAGGCATGAACAGGTCCAGCAGCACCACGGTCGGCTCCAGGGTGCGCACCGCCTGGATCGCGCTGGGGCCGTCGGCGCATTCGCCGACCACCTCGATGCCGTCCTCCTGCTCGAGCAGGAAGCGCAGGCCCTGGCGGACCACCTTGTGGTCGTCGACGATCAGCACCCCGATCATGGCCGGCCCGCCGGGAGCAGGATCCGCACGCTGGTGCCCTGGCCCGGCTCGGAGTCGAGCTGGAACGTGCCGCCCAGCTCGGCGACCCGCTCGCGCATCAGCTGCAGGCCCAGGCCGTGGCGCCGCTCGGCCCGGGCCACGTCGAAGCCGCCGCCGTCGTCGCTGACGGTGACCGCCACCTGGCCGTCGTGGTGGCGGACCCGCATCCGGATGCGGGTCGGCTGGGCGTGCTTGACGGCGTTGGCGAGCGCTTCCTGGACCACCCGCAGCACGGCGTGCTCGGCCGCCGGGGTCAGTTGGACCAGCTCCAGGTCGGCGTCGACGGTCACCCCGAGCCGTTCGCGGTAGGCGTGGCAGAGGTCCTCCAGGGCCGCGACGAGGCCGGCGTCGGCGAGCGCGACCGGGCGCAACTCCAGCAGCAGCGCCTCCATCTCGTTCATCGTCCCGGTGGCGGTCTGCTCCATCGTCTGGATCTGGGGGGCCAGGGGGGAATCGGCCGGCAGCGCCTTGCGCAGGCCGCCGGCGAGCAGGCGCAGCGAGAAGAGGTCCTGGGAGATGGCGTCGTGCAGCTCGCGGGCGATGCGGGCGCGCTCGCTGGCTTCGGCGAGTTGGCGTTCGGTGGCCATGGCGGCGTCCAGCCGCTGGGCCATGCGGTTGAGGCTGCCTTCCAGCTGGGCGACCTCGTCACCGCCGGCCACCGCCAGGCGCTGCCGGTAGTCGCCCTGGGCGACCGCGACGGTGGTGGCGGCCAGCCGCCGCAGCCGTCCGATGAGCCGCCGGGTCGACAGCAGCCCGAACACCAGCCCAACCGGGATGGCCGCGGCCAGCACCAGCAGCCCGAACCCAAGCTGCGGCCCAAGGGCGCTCCACAAGCTCCGCTCCGCGACGAGCTTGACGTCGGCGGGGAGCTGCACGTACACGACGCCGAGCAGGTCGGCTGTGGCGAGGGGCTTGCGTGGCAGCTTGCCCCCCTCGCCGAGATGGAGCACCGGCGAGGCCGCCCACAGCACCGCCCCGCTCTGGGTGGGGGCCGGGGTGAGGCCGTCGCGCTTGCCCCATGCAGTTGGCGGCTGGGCGCGGACCTTGGCCGGCAGGCTGCCCATGCCGGGGTCCCCGAGCCGGCCGCCAACCTGGTAGCGGGCCGGGCTGGAGCTGGCCACCACCCTCCCATCGGGCGCCAGCAGCAGCACCACCTGGGACCGGAGCAGTTTGTCGCGCTTGGAGATGCCGGCGACGCCGGTGCCGTCGGCGGTGGCCTGGGCCTGGCCGGTCCCCAACGGCGGCGCGGCTTCGCCGAGCCGCATCTCGCGGGCCGTCGGCAGCCGGCCGAGACTGGCGCCGAGCTCCATGGCGGTATTGGCGTAGTCGCTGGCGATCAGCTGCACCTGGGTGGCCCGGTCGGTCCCAGACACCAGCCGCGGCAGCACGATCACCGCCACCACGACCTCGACCAGCACCACCGCCGCGGCGGTGACCAGCACGTAGGAGGCGGTCATCTTGGCCTGCAGGCCCCAACGTCCAGGCATCCGGTCCTCCAGTCCCCTTCCCGCCCATCTTCCACCATCGCCGGCGCTTCCGAGCCTGGCTGTGGCGGTCACACGCTGCGCAACGCGTCGGTCGGCGCCAGCCGCGCCGCGCGCAGCGCCGGGTACAGCCCCGCGGCCACCCCGACGGCCAGCGCCGCGGTCAGGCCAGCCCAGAGGGCCACGGCCGGGACCTGGACCGGCCAGTGGCGCTGGTGGGCGACGCCGATGGTGGTCGCGGCGCCGATCGCCACGCCGGTGGTGCCGCCAACGGTGGCCAGCAGCAGCGACTCCACCAGGAACTGCACGGCGACGTGTCCGCGGGCAGCCCCGAGCGCGCGGCGAACGCCGATCTCGCCGCGGCGCTCCAGCACCCCGATCACCATCACGTTGGCGATGCCGATCCCGCCCACCAGCAGCGCAACCGCGCCCAACCCCAGGAACAGGCCGGTGGTGGCGGCCTTTGCGGCCACCCGCGCGGTCAGCACATCCGAGGGGCGGCTGGCCTGGACCTGCTCGGGACGCTGCGGGTCGGCGGTTGCCGCCAGCACGCCGGCCACGGCGCCGGTCTGCCCGGTGGCGGTACGCACGTAGATACGGCTGGGATGGCCCTGGTAGCCGAACAGCCGCGCCGCGACCGGGAAGCCGACCAGGGCCGAGCGGTCGATCTCCGGCGCCAGCGGCAGCGGCGCAAGGATGCCGACCACGGTAAACCAGCGGCCCCCGAGCCACACGCGGGTGGGCTGGTCGAGCCGGGCGATCCCCAGTGTCGCGGCGGCCTGCCAGCCCAGCACCGTCGCCGGATACCTCGCGGTGGCCGGGTTCAGGAAGGCGCCGTGGCGCACGCGGCCGTCCAGGGCGCCGAGCAGGGACGGGTCGCAGGCGCGTACGGCCAGCGCCCCCGTCTGGCCAGCGGGGATCTTGTCGGTGCGGTAGACGTCGACGCCCTCCAGCTGGGCGGTCGGAGCGACATGGCGGATCCCGTCGATGCGGCCGATCATCTCGCTGGCCCGGGTGGGCAGCTGGGCCTCTCGACCCTCGATGGAGTGGCCGTTGATGACGGTGAGCAGGTCGGTGCCGAGCCGGTCGATCTGGGCCAGCAGCTCCGCCTGGCTGGAGCGGGTGATGCCAAGCACCGCCACGATCGCGGCGATCCCGATCGCGATGCCGAGCGCCGACAGCCCGGCCCGCAGCGGTCGGGCGCGCAGGCCCACGGTGCCCACCGGCAGCAGGTCGGCCGGCCGCAGCCGCGACCTGGGGGTGGCCGGGGAAGGGTTGCGCACGCGGCTCATGGGCGTCCGCCCTTCGATCCCGAGTCAGCCACGACCTGCCCGTCGCGCAGCTGGACCTGGCGGCTCATCGCGCCGGCGACCAGGGGGTCGTGGGTCACCACCACCAGCGTGATCCCCTGGCGGTTGAGCTGCTGCAGCAGCGCAACCAGCTCGCTCGTGGCGGCCGAGTCGAGGTTGCCGGTGGGCTCGTCGGCCAGCACCACCTGCGGGCGGCCGACCAGCGCCCGGGCGATCGCCACCCGCTGGCGTTCTCCACCCGACAGCGCGGTGGGGCGGTGGCGCAGCCGGTGGCCGAGCCCGACCCGCTCCAGCGCCAGCCGTGCCAGCCGCCGCCGCTCGGCGCCGGGGACGCCCCGGTACAGCAGGCCGGTAGCGACGTTGTCGAGCGCGCTCACCTGCTCCAGCAGGAAGAACTGCTGGAAGACCACGCCGAGGCGGTGGGCCCGCAGCCCCGCGAGCCGCCGGTCCGGCAGCGCCCCCAGCGCCTGGCCGGCCACCCGCACCACGCCGCTGGTCGGCCGGTCCAGCGCCGCCATCAGGTGCAGCAGGGTGGTTTTCCCGGACCCCGACGGCCCCAGGACCGCGACCAGCTCTCCGCGGGTAATGGTCAGGGTGACGCCACGGACGGGCTCCACCGGCGGGTTACCCGCATAGACCTTGCCAACCTGGTCCAGCTCCAGGACCGGCGTGGCCTCGGGCGTGGCGGGCGATGGTGGCGTGGTGGCGGTCATGGCGCCGGCACCTCGACCTTCGTGCCCTCGGCCAGGCCGGCGCCCTGGACCTCCACCAGCCCGGCGGTCTCATCGAACAGCCCCGTACGCACCACGATCCGGCGGTGGCTGGCGCCCTCGACCAGCTCAACGGCGTAGCCGCCTCCGGGCTGGGCAAGCAGCGCGCTGATCGGCACCGCCAGTACCCCCTTGTGCGCCTCGGTGGTGATCGCCACCTGCACCGGCGCCTGGTCCAGGTTGGCCGCCGGCCGCGGGTTGGCCAGCCTGACCGTCACCTGGATGGTCGCCGGCTCAGAGCCGTTGCCGTTGGCGCCCTGGTCCTGGCCCTGGCCGTCCTGGCCGGTGCCGGTGCTGGGCTGCACGGCCACGCGGCCCACGGTGGTCACCGTGCCGGGGATCGTCGCCCCGTCGGGCAGCGTGACCAGCACCCGGTCGCCGCGGCGCACCAGCTGCTGCACAGCCGGGTCCAGCGCGACCGTGACCCGCGGCCGAGTCGAGGTCGCCGTCAGGATCGCCGTGCCGGCCCCAACCGGCGCCCCCACCGTCGCGGTCACGGTGGTGACCCGGATCGGGCCGGGCAGGAACACCACCTGCCCAAGCGGCACCGCCCCGGTACGAGACCGGCCGATGGCCAGCTGCCAGCGCTTGGAGGCCAGCGCCGTTACCCAGCTGAAGTGCTGGTCCACCGTGATGGCACGGTCGGGGTCGAAGCCGAGGGCGACCAGGTTGGCCTCCAGCTCCCGCACGTCCGGCCCGTCGCTCATGCCGAGCTGGAAGGCCCGCCAGGCCGGCCGCGTGCCATACCACAGCGGCACCGCGTGGCCGTCCACCTCATACAGCTCCTGCCCTCGCCCGACGACAGTGCCCACGGCGGGGACGCAGGTCAGGATCCCGCCCTGGGGCTGGCCGCCCCCGGCGCCAGACGACCCGTCGGCCGCGCCGCCCTGGGCCTGGGCCTGGGCCTGGACAACCACCGTGGAGCTGGCGCCGTAGCTCAACGTGCCGGCCACTTGCTGGCGGGCGACCACGTCGGTGCGCGTGACGGTTGCCAGCCCGGTGGGCATCCCGGCTGTGGCCGGCGGCGCCGCCGAGCGGCGCAGCAGGCCGCCGCGGGCCACCGCCCAGCTCCCGCCTGCCACGAGCATCACGACGACCAGCAGGGCGGCCACCACCGCGGCGCGGACGCGCCAGCGGGAGGAGGGCACCTCAGCTGCCACGGATGCCCCCCTTCGGATCCGGGTTGAGCTGCCTGCAGGCCCGCATGGCGGTGACGATCCGGGAAGTCTTGCCCCGCCCGAGGCTGGTGCCGGAGAGCGGGAAGGTGCCGTCGGCCTTGGGGTCGGGGAAGTCCGTCACGCCGTGCTCGCGCATGCAGCGGGCGAACCGCACCAGCGCCTGGATATCGGCTGGCGACCGCTCGGTATCGCCTCGCGCCGAGGCCGGCAGCCGGTCGTAGATCGACTGGCAGGCCTGCCGCACACTGGCGGGCGGGTCCGGGATGTCGCTGGGGAAGTGTGCCTCGCCGCTGGCGTCGATCTGTGGGTCGGGCAGGTTCGGCATGCCGTTGGCCCTCGCGCACCGCACCAGCTCGCGCCACACCGCGGCCGCGTCCCGCTGTCCGGTCGTCGTCGTCACGGCAGACGAGCCGCCCGAGGCCGCGCACCCCGCCAGCGCCGCCAGCAGCAGCACCACCCCCAATCCAACACCGGCGGCAGCCCTGCCGCCGACCAGCCTGCCCATGGCGTCTCCTTCGGATCGGTGGCGGCCCGCGAGCACCTCCTCGCCGCGGACCTCTCCCGGTCCACGCTCCCAAGCCGGCGCCGCCAGCGCATCACCGCCCGGTGGCAACCCCGATTCCCCTTTTGGGGAATGGCCACATCCCCTTGCGGGGAGGCCCAGGGCAATAGCCTGGGCACCGTCCGGACCGGGGGGCGTCACCAAGCTGCTGATCGGCCGACGCCGCGGCCCGGGTCAGCCGACGACGCGCGAGCACGAGGAGACGAGAATGCGCACCCCACTCACCGCCCGTTTCGACCTGGCCGTCCCGGTGGTCGGCGCGCCCATGGCGGGGGCCGCCGGTGGCCGGCTGGCCGCCGCGATCTCAGCCAGCGGTGCGCTCGGCATGGTTGGCGCCGGCGATCGTGCCACACCCGCCTGGATCGCCGAGCAGGGCCGCATCGCCGCGGCCAGCGGGCGTGCGTGGGGCGTTGGCCTGCTGGCCTGGGTGCTGGAGGCAAATCCCGCCCAGCTCGAGGCCGTCGCCGAGCTGGCCCCGCCGCTTGTCTCCGTCAGCTATGGGCCCTACGAGCGGCACCTGGCTCCCCTCAAGCAGGCCGGCAGCGCGGTCGCCACCCAGGTCGGCACGCTCAGCGAGGCCCGCGCCGCCGAGCAGGCCGGCGTCGACCTGATCGTCGCCCGCGGCGGTGAGGGCGGCGGCCACGGGCGCAACGACGTCGCCACGCTGCCGCTGCTGCAGGCCGTCCTCGATCAGGTCAGCGTCCCGGTGCTTGCCGCGGGCGGGATCGCCACCCCGCGGGGACTGGCCGCGGTCCTGGCCGCCGGTGCCGCCGGCGCGTGGGTCGGCACCGCGTTCCTGGCGTGTCCAGAGGCGACGGTCGTGCCCGCGGCTCGCGACCGGATCCTCTCCGCCACCCAGACCGACACCAGCTACGGCCGCGTGTTCGACGTCGGCCTGCGGCAAGCCTGGCCGCCCGAGTACGGAGGCCGCGCGCTCCGCAACCGCTTCTTCGAGCGCTGGGAAGGCAGGGAGCCCGAGCTGGCCGGCGACGCCCGCGCCCACGCCGAGCTGCTGGCAGCCTTTGAGGGGGACGACTTCGACACCGCCTGTATCTATTCCGGCCAGAGCGTCGGGCTCGTACAGCGGCCGCGCCCGGCCGCCGAGGTCGTCGCCGACTTGGCGACCGCGGCCGAGCTGCTCCGCCGCGCCGGCTCGGTCACGTGACGGTGCTCGGCGGGCCTCCCTTCGGCGATCGCGCGGATCTGGGCTTGCCAGTGGCCCCAAGCCTGTCCGGGTGCAGTGGGTTCGTGCGCGAGCTGATGACGCGCCGCGCGGCTGGCGGTCAGCCGGCGACCGTCGGCGCGACCTGCGCCGCGGCGGCTGGGGCCGCCCGGCCACGGATCAGATCGGCCCCCTTCTCGGCGATCATGATCGTGGGCGCGTTGGTATTGCCACGGACGATAACCGGCATCACCGAGGCGTCGACCACCCGCAGACCGTCCACGCCCGGCACGCGGAGCTCGCTGTCGACCACCGAGCCGATCGCGCAGGTTCCCACCGGGTGGTAGAGGGTCTGGGCGTGGCGGTGGATGTGGTCCAGGATGTCCGCGTCGCTGTCCGAGGCCGGCTCGTGGAGCACGGCGCGCCGATGCACCTCCAGCGCCGGCTGCCCGGCGATCTCCAGCAGGGTGCGTATGGCCTGGATCGTGGTCTCGCGATCCTCCTGGGTGGTGAAGTAGCCGTGCAGGATGTGCGGCTTGGCGCTGGGGAGCAGCGAGCGCAGGAACACCTTGCCGCGGCTGGTGGGGCGCAGCAGGCAGGCGCCGAAGACGTAGGCGTGGTCCACGGGCAGGGCGAGCCCCTCGTCGACGAACATCACCGGGGCCGCGTGGATCTGGAAGTCCGGCCCGGCGAGGCGGTCGCGGGTCCGGAAGAAGCCGCCGGCCTCGCCGATGTTGGAAGTCAGCGAGCCGCGGCCCTCGTTCAGCAGGGCGACGTTCTCCTCGGTCTGTGCCGTCATGAGCGTCTCGGTGTCGGTCAGGTAGGCGAGGCCGACGTGCGCGTGGTCCTGCAGGTTGTCGCCGACCGGCAGGTCCACGCGTGGCGCGATGCCGTACGCCTGGAGCTCGGCGGCGGTCCCGACCCCGGACAGCATCAGGATCTGCGGGGAGTTGTAGGCGCCGGCGGAGATGATGACCTCGCGCTCGGCGCGGAGCTCCGAGAGCTGGTTGCCGCGCTCGATCTCGACGCCGGCGGCCCGCTGGCCGTCGAACAGAATCCTCGTGCACAGCGCTTCGGTGATCACCGTGAGGTTGCGCCGAGGCTCCCGCAACGCGGGGTGCAGGTAGGCCACGGCGGCGCTGCAGCGCATTCCGTTGCGCTGGGTGAGCTGGTAGTAGCCCACGCCGTCCTGCTCCGGTCCGTTGAAGTCGTCGTTGGGCGGATGCCCGGCCTGCTGGGCTGCCTCGAGGAAGGCGTCCATCAGCACATGCCGGGAGCGCCCGTCGCTGACCCGGAGCGGACCCCCGACGGCGTGCAGCTCGGTGGCGCCGCGCTCGTTGTCCTCCGCACGCAGGAAGTAGGGCAGGACCGCGTCCCATCCCCAACCCTCGGCGCCGAGCGCTTCCCACTCGTCGTAGTCGGCCCGGTTGCCGCGCATGTAGATCATGGCGTTCATCGACGAGGAGCCGCCCAGCATCTTGCCGCGCGGAAGATACCTGCGGCGGCCGTCCAGGCCGGGCTCCGGGTCGGTCAGGTAGTCCCAGTCCCACTTGGACTGGAAGAGCTGGCCGAAGGTGACCGGGATATGGATCTCCTGGGCGGTGTCGGGCGGGCCCGCCTCCACCAGCAGGACGCTGACGTCGGAGTCCTCGGTCAGCCGCGCGGCGAGCACGCAGCCCGCCGAGCCGCCGCCGACGATCACGTAGTCGTAGCTGTCCACGGCGACCTCCTCGTGGCGGATGTCGGCGAGCCTGGTACACGGAAGGTATCTCGCGGCCTTGCATCAAGAGAAGCCCTCCCGGCATGCTCGGTGCATGCCGCGCCCGTTCAGGCAGGTCGACGTCTTCACCGCCACGCCCTACACCGGCAACCCGGTTGCCGTCGTGCTGGATGGCGAGGGTCTTACCGCAGACGAGATGCAGAGGTTCGCGAACTGGACGAATCTCTCCGAGACCACCTTCGTGCTGCCAGCGACCGCTCCAGCTGCGGACTACCGGGTCCGGATCTTCACGCCGGTCTCCGAACTGCCCTTCGCCGGGCACCCGACGCTTGGGACCTGCCATGCCTGGCTCTCGGTCCCGGGAAACTCACCGAAGGCCGACGTGGTCGTGCAACAGTGCGCCACCGGGTTGATCCCGGTGCGCCGGACCGCCGACGGGCTGGCGTTCGCCGCTCCCCCGCTGCTGCGCTCCGGACCGGTGGAGGAGCCACTCGTGCGGCACGTCGCGTCGGTGCTGGGTATCGACCGCGCCGAAATCCTGGAGGCGGAGTGGGCCGACAACGGGCCCGGCTGGGTGGCGGTGCTGCTGGCCAGCGCGGATGCGGTGCTGGCGCTGCGCCCTGGCTTCGTCGACCTCGACCTTGGAGTGGTCGGTCCATACCCGCAGGGTTCCCCACAGGCGTTCGAGGTGCGCGCGTTCTTCCCCAAGGATGGCGCCACGGTCGAGGACCCGGTGACCGGGAGCTTGAACGCATCGCTGGCGGAGTGGCTGCTGCGAACCGGGCGGGCCAGCGTTCCCTACGTCGCCAGCCAGGGAACCGCCGTGGGGCGCTCCGGGCGCGTCCACCTCGCCCGCGACCCCGACGGCACGATCTGGGTCGGCGGCGGCACGGTCACCTGCGTGAGCGGCCAGGTCGAACTGTAGCGGCAGGACCCGCCCCCACCTCGTCATTGCCTCGGCGTGATTGCCTCGGCGCGAACGTATTGATATCCTCATCACCCTCGATCGAGACAACAAGGAGACATGATGATGGCGGTTGGCCTGATCATGAGGTTTCCGGACGTCGGGTCGGACAAGTACGACGCGATTATGGAGGAGCTCGGGCTGCCATTCGGCGACACCGGCGACGCGGACGACTGGCCGGAAGGCATCATCAGCCATGCAACCGGCTCGACACCCGACGGCGATTGGACCGTCGTCGACGTTTGGGAGTCCCAGGCGGCTTTCGACCGCTTCTTTGCCGCCAGTCTCGGACCGGCGTTCGAGAAGGTGGGCGGGATGCCCCAGCCGGACGTGACGCCGTTCCAGGTCCGCAACACCTACCGCCACGGTCAAGCGGTCTAGCAGCGCAACCCGCGGCAGCCGCGGGCGTCCCTCGTCGCAGCGGCCGCGGCCTGCGGCAGGCGGAGGACCGGAACAGACTTCCTCAGGCGCCAGCACCGCATGTTTTCGCGTCCCCGGGGCAAGACGGCGGGATGGGTTGGCTGTCGCTCCTCGGAAGGAGGACCCGATGACGGACAGGGCGATGACGACCAGTGTCCGCAAGCGTGACGGTCGCCAGTGGCTTCGGGTGTTCCTCGGCGGCCTGGCGTTGTGGGTGGCGAGCGTGGCGGTCACCTTCTGGACCGCCAACGCCAACCTGGTCCCCACCGTCATCCTGCTCGGCAGCTTCCTGGTGCCGGTCACCTTTGTCGTCTACGCCATGGAACGGCTCGCCGACGAGCTGCTCACCACCCAGCGGATCTTCAGCGCCTTCCTCTACGGTGGCGCGCTCGGGGTGCTCGGCGCCTCGGTCCTGGAGGCGGAGTTCCTCAAGCAACCGTCCGGGCTGACCTATGTGTGGGTGGGGCTGATCGAGGAGGCCGTCAAGCTCGGCGCCCTGTGGCTGGTGGCCTGGCGCCTGCCGCGCTACACCATGCGCGACGGGATCGTGCTCGGCGCCGCCGTCGGCTTCGGGTTCGCGGCCCTGGAGAGCGCCGGCTACGCGTTCAACGCGCTGTTCACCATGAACGGCCTGTCGCTGCTGAACGTGGTCGAGACCCAGGTCCTCCGCGGGGTCCTCACCCCCGTCGGCCATGGGCTGTGGACCGCCATCCTCGGCGGCGTGCTGTTCCGGGCGGCGGCTGGCCGGGGCAGGTTACGGATCACCGGCACGGTGGTGGGCTGGTACCTGGTCGTCTCGCTGCTGCACGGGCTGTGGGACGCGTCCAGGGGCATCGCGGTGTGGCTGACGCTGCTGCTGACCGCCACGCCGGTCCAGTGGATGCTGATCCAGCTCGGACGAATGCCGCAGCCCACGGGGGAGCAGGTCCAGGTGTTCAGCTTCCTGAGCTGGGGACTGCTGGTGCTGGACGCCCTGCTCGGCATCGTCGTGCTGCGCGGCCGCTGGCGCGAGGCGACGACCCTCGACACAGCCAACCGCGCCGCCTGACGGCGGCGCGGGCTCACGCGGTCATGCGCCAGTCGGCTGACCGTGTGGCGCTCCTGGAATTCGCTCATGTCGAAGCGGACCATGCGATCCTCGTCGCCGAACAGCGCCTCCGCCAGCGCCCGCGCCAGCTCGGTCTTGCCGACCCCGGTGGGACCCAGGAACAGGGACGAGCCAATCGGCCGGTTGGGGTCGGCCAACCCGGCGCGGGCCCGCCGGACCGCTTCGGCGACCGCGATGAGGGCCTCGTCCTGGCCGACGACCCGCCGGTGGAGATGCTCCTCCAGCTTCAGCAGCCGTTCGCGTTCCTCCTCGGTCAGCTGGGACACCGGGATCCCGGTGGCACGCGAGACGACCTCGGCGATGTCGTCGGCGGTCACCTCCGGCACGTCGGCGGGGCCGCCGGTGTCGCGGTCGAGCTGGCCGCAGAGCCGGTCGATCTCGCCCTGCAACCTGCTCGCCTGATCGACCAGGTCGATTGCCTTGTCGGGCAGGAACCGGCCGGTGATGTACCGGTCGGACAGCTCGGCGGCCGCACCGCCCGCGACAGCAACTCGCGGGCCTCATCACGCCTTTCCAAGGGAATTCCGGCAAGGTTCGGTTGCGCCGGCAACACCACGAGCAGCCCGGATGCGCACAACCGCCTCCCTTGCCGGCCGGCTGACCGCCGCCTGCCCTACTGCCTGTTCGCGAGCTGGGGGACGAACCCGACGACCAGGCTCGTCACCAGGGGCCGAAGATGGCGAGCATGCCCGAGAGCTGCGCCATGATGCCGATGTTGAGAGGGCCTCGATGAAGTACCGGGATGAAGTACCGGCGCCCAGGTCGGAGTCTAGCCGTGGCGGCATGAGACCGGGGAGCCTGGGCTGCGTCTTCATCGGTTACGCGCGTACCGTCTTGGCGCTCGAGGGCCAGGGTAGGCTCTCTGACCGATACCTCGCGCAGGCGAATCCGCAAGCATCGGAGGCATGACGATGACGCGCTCGACGTCGCGGGCCGGGCTCGACCGTCTGCATCAGGCAATGGCGGCTCGCGTCGCCAAGGGTGAGCTGCCAGGCATGGTGACGCTCATCGCCCACGGTGATGACGTGGATGTCGACACGATCGGCGCGATGGCGTTCGGCAGTAGCGAACCCATGCGGCGCGACACCATCTTCCGCATCGCTTCGCTGACCAAACCGATCCTCGCAGCGGCGACCATGATGCTCGTGGAGGACGGCACGCTGGCACTGGATGAGCCAGTCGACCGGCTGGCGCCGGAACTGGCCAACCGCCGGGTCCTCGAGCGCATCGACGGCCCACTCGACGACACCGTTCTGGCCAGCCGCCCGATCACGGTCGAGGATCTGCTGACCTTCCGCATGGGCTACGGGCTGCTGTTCGAGCCGACCTTCGACCCGCCGTACCCGATCAACAAGGCGGCCAGCGAGCTGCAACTCGTCATGGGCCCGCCGGACCCGCGCACGCCCCACGACCCGGACGAGTGGCTGCGGCGCTTCGGGACGCTCCCGCTGATGTACCAGCCAGGCGAGCGGTGGCAATACAACGCCGGCGCGCTCGTGCTGAGCGTCCTGGCCGCGCGCGCCTCGCGGCAGCCGCTGGAGGATCTCTTCCGGACCCGCATCTTCAACCCATTGGGTATGAAGGACACCGGTTTCTGGATGCCCCCCGAACGCGCCGGCCGGCTGCCGAGCTACTACATGACGAACTTCCAGACCGGGAAGCTCGAGTTGCAGACGCTCTCGCCTCCGAGCGAGTGGACCGAGCCGCCCGCATTTCCGGCCGGCTCGGCGGGCCTGCTCTCGACCGTCGACGACTACCTGGCATTCTCTCGGCTGCTGCTCAACAAGGGCGTCCACGGGGGCGCTCGGCTCCTGTCGGAGCGATCAGTCGAGTTCATGACGACCAACCATCTGACGCCGGAGCAGATGGCCGGCGCCGGGCCCGTGCTCGGTGGGCGCGGCTGGGGGTTCGGCATGGCGGTCGCCACCGCACCGGACGAGGTGTCGCCCGTTCCGGGCCGCTACGGCTGGGAGGGCGGCTACGGCACATCCTGGTTCAACGACCCCAGCCGGAACCTGGTCGCGATCGCCATGACGCAGACCTCCGATTTCCTGTTCAACGGCGGGTTGGCCGAGTTCTCCAGGCTGGCGGCTCATTCATGACCCCGCTCGTCGAAGGCCCGCAATCCATCGGTGCGCAGCCTCGAGCCCCGCGGCGCCGTCATAGGAGCCGTGCCGACGCGAACCGCGCACTTTGGAGGCCGCTCCAGTAGGTGAGCGAGGTGGCTAGAACCGTCGGGCGATCGACGGGGGCCCGGTGAGGGTGTCGCGCATCGGGTCTTGGACAGGGACGGCGTCGATGCCGAAGACGTGCCACTCCGTGGCGTCGCATGCCGGGTCGCGGCGCAGCGCAAACGTCTCGTGGCCGTCCTTACCGATCCCGTTGAGCCAGATGATCTCGGAGGTCGCCTCCGGCGGTCGGGTGGCCCGGCGGTAACGGCTCCAGGCTGCGAGCCTGCGCGGGGAGGCGGGTCAGGGGGCGGCGTCGGGTCGGCCTGCCACCGGCAGCGAACCGCCCACTCCCCGTCGAAGGCGCAATGATCCGGGTCTGATTGGGCATTTCCGTGCGCTGGCGCGACGGATCGAGGCTGGCTCGCGAGTGGCAAGGCAGCAGACGTCCGCCCTGTGGAGTACGAGGCGTTGACCCGTGGGCGGATGTACCCGACGCCCAGTGACGATACCGTCACGGCATGGATGCGCGTGCTAAGAGCTCGCGATGGCCCCGCGGGAGCCCATGGGTGTTCGACGGGTTGCTCGCGCTCGGGTTGGCCGGGCTCAGCGTGCAGTTGGTGTCCACCTCTGACGGGCCGGTGGGCGCCCCCGCCTACGCGCTCGCCCTGCTGCACACGCTGCCGCTTGCGCTGCGGCGGCGGTTTCCCTCGGCGGTGTTGGCGACGAGCGTGGCGAGCGGGCTGGCGGTCGCGGCGCTCGGGCTCCCACCGGTGTTTCTCGGGCCGGCCATCCTCGTGCCGGTCTACACCATTGCGGCCTACGGCGATCGGCGCAGCTCCCTTGCGGGTCTGGCCGTGGTCGAGGCGGCCACAGCCGTCGCCCAGCTCACGCCGGGCGCGACCGGCGTGGCGACGTGGCTGGGGAACACGCTGGTCCTGGGTGCTGCCTGGCTGGTGGGCCACTTCGTCCACGACCGCCGCGTCTACGCCGCCCAGCTCGAGGAACGGACCGCCCAGCTCGAAGAGCGGACCGCCCAGCTCGAGCAGGCGCGCGAGGAGCTTGCCCGGCGGGCGATGGCCGAGGAACGCCTGCGGATCGCGCGCGAGCTGCACGACGTGGTCGCGCACAGCCTGAGCGTGATCGCGGTGCAGTCGGGAGTTGGCGCGCACGTCGCGGCGACGCAGCCGGAGGAGGCACGCAAGGCCCTCGCTGCCGTCGAGGCCGCCAGCAGGACCGCCCTGAATGAGCTGCGGCGGCTGCTGGGCGTGCTGCGTGAGGACGGCGAGCCGCCGCCGGGTAGCCGAGCCCCGGCGCCTGGCCTGGACGCCGTCGACACGCTGCTGACCCAGATGGGCGAGGCCGGCCTCGCGGTGAAGCTGCGGGTCGAGGGAGTGCGGCCGCAGGTGCCGCCCGGGGTGGACCTCTCCGCCTACCGGATCGTCCAGGAAGCCCTCACGAACGTGCTCAAGCACGCCGGCCCGGCACGGGCCCAGGTCGTGATCTGCTACGGCGACCAGGAGGTTGCCATCGAGGTCACCGACGACGGCCGTGGCCCCGCACCCGCGACCACCGCGCGCCGGGCCGGGACCGGCCACGGCCTGGTCGGGTTCCGGGAGCGGACCGCCCTATTCGGCGGGGAGCTCGAGGTCGGCCCCCGCCCCGGGGGCGGCTTTCGTGTCGCCGTTCGGCTGCCCTTCAAGACGGGCGAGCGATGACAACGCGCGTTGTGGTGGCCGACGACCAGGCTCTGGTTCGCGCTGGCTTCCGGCTTCTGGTCGACTCCGCACCCGACCTCGAGGTGGTGGGCGAGGCCGCCGACGGCGCCCAAGCGGTGGAGTTGGCCCGCCGGGAGCGGCCCGACGTGGTGCTGATGGACATCCGCATGCCGGTGCTGGACGGGCTCGAGGCCACCCGACAGATCGGCGCGCTCGACGAGACCGCGGCGGTGCGCATCCTCGTCCTCACCACCTTCGACCTGGACGAGTACGTCTATGAGGCGCTGCGGGCTGGTGCCAGCGGGTTCGTGCTCAAGGACATCCCGCCAGCCGACCTGCTCACCGCCATCCGAGTCGTGGCCGCTGGCGACGCGCTCCTCGCCCCCAGCGTGACCCGCCGGCTGATCGCCCAGTACGCCCGCCGGCCCGGCCCCACGCCGGTCTCCACCGCCGCGTTGGAGGTCCTGACCGAGCGGGAGCGGGAGGTCCTGGTCCTGGTCGCCCGGGGCCTGTCCAACGGCGAGATCGCCGGGCACCTGGTGGTCAGCCCGGCAACCTCGAAGACCCACGTCAGCCGGCTGCTCACCAAGCTCGGCGCCCGGGACCGGGCGCAGCTGGTCGCGGTCGCCTACGAGGCCGGCCTGATCATCCCCGGCACCCCCTGACCTGCACGCCTGCGGGTTGACGCAGGTTCCGGGCGTACTCCTGGGGGCCGGGTCCCAAGTGTCATCTGCCGGCCGATGACGGCAGTGCCTCCGGGTTCGTACCTTCGAACCCAGCCAGCGCCCCCGACCTGACCGGCCTCGATGACGAGACCGCTCGGGGGCGGAGGAGGATGGTATGGCAGTCATCACCGTCGAGGGGCTCACCAAGCGCTTCGGTGACGTCGTCGCCGTCGACGACCTCAGCTTCGAAGTCGATCAGGGCACCGTGGTCGGCTTCCTCGGTCCCAACGGGGCGGGCAAGACAACCACCCTGCGCATGCTGCTCGGCCTGGTCGCCCCCACCGCGGGGAGCGCCAGGATCCAGGGCGGCCCCTACCGGCAGTTGGCCGCGCCGCTCCACCACGTCGGCGCGGTACTGGAAGCCTCGGGCTTCCATCCCGGCCGCACGGCACGCAACCACCTGCGCGTGGTGGCCATCGCCGCCGGCCTGCCCCGCGCGCGGGCCGACGAGGTCCTGTCCGCGGTCGGCCTGGACCATGCGGCCGACCGCAGGGTCGGCGGCTTCTCGCTCGGCATGCGCCAGCGCCTGGCTCTGGCCGCCGCCCTGGTCGGCGCCCCGGAGATCCTCGTCCTCGACGAGCCAGCCAACGGCCTGGATCCCGAGGGCATCCACTGGCTGCGCGGGTTCCTGCGTCACCTCGCCGACGAGGGCCGCACCGTGCTGGTCTCCAGCCACGTCCTCGCCGAGGTCGCCCAGACGGTCGACCACGTCGTGATCATCGCCCACGGGCGCCTGGTCACCCAGTCCACGCTGGCGGCGCTGAGCACCCGGACGAGGCAGGTCGTGCGAGTCCGCACGCCCCAGGCACAGACCCTGCGGCCCCTGCTGATCGCCCAGGGCATCCAGGCCGATCTGGCCGGCCCCGACCAGATCGTGGCCGCCGACACCACCACCGAGACCATCGGCCGCGCGGCCGCCGCCGCCGGCATCGTGATCTATGAGATGGGCGCCGATCGCTCCAACCTCGAAGAGGTCTTCCTCGAGCTGACCAGCCCGCAAGGAGGCACGTCATGACCCGACTCGTCCGGGCCGAGCTGGCAAAACTCCGCACCGTCCGCCTCTTCTACGGCGTGGCGGCCGCCATGGCGGCGTTCGGCGCCCTTACCGTGGTCGCCAATGTCACCTCGGCGGGGCAGCAGGGCAATCCCCCGCTGTCCGCGGACGACCTGCCGGCCGTCGTCGGCGCCCCCGCGACCATGCTGGCCGGCGCCGCGCTGCTGCTCGGCATCCTCGGCATGGCTGGAGAGTTCCGCCACCACACCATCACCCAGACCTTCCTGACCACCCCGGACCGCGGGCGGGTGGTGGCGGCCAAGCTCGCCGCATACATGCTCGCCGGGATCGCCGTGGCCGTCCTCACCCTGGCCGTCACCATGGCTGTCGCGCTGCCGTGGCTGTCCGCCAAGGGCTTGGCCGTGTCCGTCCTCGACGGCGACCTCGGCCGCGCGCTGGCCGGAACCCTGCTTGCCGCCGGGCTGTGCGGGCTGCTCGGCGTCGGCGTCGGAGCGCTCGTCCGCAACCAGGTGGCCGCACTGGTCGGCGTTCTCGTCTGGGTCGTGGTCGTCGAGGGCCTGCTCCTCAACCTGCTGAACGCCCCGAGCCTGGGCAAGTGGCTACCCAGCGCGGTGGCGGCCGCGCTCACCAACCCGGGCGGAGACCACCTTTCCCGCTGGGCCGCTGCGCTGCTGTTCGCCGCCTACGGCTTCGCCTTCGCCCTCGCCGGTACACGCTTCGTCGTCCGGCGGGACATCACCTGACCCTACGGAAGAGGGAGCATGAGGTGGCGCGCAGCCAGGCCAGCGACCGCAGGGTCCTACAAGCTGCCGGCGATCGGGTTTCGACCCGCCGGCTTGGCCTTGGGGTCGGCCTGGCGGGCGCGTTGCGTCGTGGATCCGCCCCGCACTCCGGTATCCCTTGGGACGAAGTCCCGCGTCCCCAGCGAAGACAGGAACCTCGGAGCGTGCCGTGCCTTCGTCCCCTGCTCGAACCCGAACGCCAGCTTGATGAGGGTCGGCTCGTCCCACTGCCTGCCGATGAAGTTGATGCCGACCGGCAGCTCCCCGAAGACGAACCCCGCCGGGACGGTGAGGTTCGGGAAGCCGGCCACCGCGGCTGGCGTCGAGCTGGCGGTCAGGAAGTGGTCCCCGTTGACGAGGTCGGTCGTCCACGACGGGCTCCCCGTCAGGCTCACGATCGCGTCCAGATCGAACCTGCTCATCACCCCGTTGATGCCGTCCTGCATGAGCTGCTTGGACGTCTGGAGTGCCGCCTTGTACGCAGGGTCGTCCAGCCCGTCGGTCTGCTCAGCCAGCAGGAAGAGCTCCTGACCGAACCAGCGCATCTCCTGATCGGCGTGGGCGTCGTTGAAGGCGATCAGGTCTGCCAAGGTGCGCATCGAGGTGTTGCTCAGCTCCGACAGGTAGGCGGCGATGTCGGCCTTGAACTCGAACAGCAGCACGGTGAACTCCGGGTCGAACACGTCGTTCACGTTCGGGATGTCGGCCGGGTCGACGATGGTGGCGCCAAGCCGGCTCAGCTCACTGATCGCGGCCTCCGCGACCGCGTCGCCCTCCGGGGTGATGCCGAACACGCCCTCGCGATACACCCCGATGCGAGCCCCTCGCAGCCCGTTGGGGTCCAGGAACTGGCGGTAGTTCTTGAAGGAATGACCCTGGCTCTCCGCCGTGGCCGGGTCCCGTGGGTCGACGCCCGTCATGGCGCCCAGCACGGTTGCGGCGTCGGCCACCGTACGGCACATCGGGCCGGTGACGTCCTGGCTGTGGGCGATGGGAACAACGCCCGACCGGCTGGTGAGGCCAAGCGTCGGCTTGATACCCACCACGCCGTTGGTCGAGGACGGGCAAACGATCGAGCCGTCGGTCTCGGTCCCGAGCGTGGCCGCTGCCAGGTTGGCCGACACCGCCGTGCCGGACCCGGAACTGGAACCGCACGGGTTGTGGTCCAGCACATAGGGGTTCAGGCACTGGCCGGCCCGGCCAGACCAGCCGCTTGACGACTGCACCGAGCGGAAGTTCGCCCACTCCGACAGGTTCGCCTTGCCGAGGATGACCGCGCCCGCATCGCGCAGCCCCTTCACGACGAAGGCATCCCGAGGGACCCGGGACCCCAGCAGGGCCAGGGAGCCCGCCGTGGTCTCCATCTGGTCATCGGTGGCGTAGTTGTCCTTGACGAGAACGGGGATGCCGTGCAGCGGCCCTCTCAGGCCGTTGCCGCGGCGCTCCCGGTCGAGCCGATCGGCGATCGCCCGCGCGTCCGGGTTGATCTCGATCACCGAGTTGAGCTGGGCTCCTGAAAGATCGATCTGCCTGATGCGCTGAATGTAGGCCTCCACCAACTGGCGAGACGTCAGCGTCCCGGCCCCCATCGCCGCCTGCAGTTCGGCGATGGTCGCCTCCTCCCACTTGAAGGACGGCACGCGGGGGGCCGCCATGCCCGCGGCCTCGGCCATCGCGGCGTTGCCGCCGGCCAGCGCGGTCAGCGCCGGACTTCCAGCGGCCAGGGCGCCGGCCGTGGTGGTGTAGCGGAGGAAGCGCCTGCGATTGAGCCGTCGATCGCCGTCGCGATCTGGATTCGCTGCGCGGTCCATCTGCCCTCCCTTGGGCCGAGATGTGACGATGATGCATCACATCCCAGTACGCATGGAAAGGCAATAGCCCAATCAAGACCAACCACCACTGGGCGAAGCCCATTCAGGCGCAGGGCTCGCATCCGTTCGGGTGCGGGCCGCAGGAGACCGGTCTCCGTCAAACCCTGCCCCGTCTCCCCGTATGCACACGGGTGGCCGCGATCTCCTTGCGGTCTCGATCACCGTGCCGCCGCGGATCCGGCGGTCGCGTAGCCTCCACCCCACCAGCTGGTGACCAGCGCCGCGTACCGGTCCGTGGCGTCCTCCCCAGGTGAAGTGCCCCGCGTCGATGATGTCCAGCTTGCTGTTGGGCAGCCGCTCATCGAGGAACTCGGCGTTTGACGGTGGCACCACCGGGTCTCGCGCCCGGCGATGAGGGGAGTCCGCGAGACCCGGCTAGGAAGTCTGACTACTGCCACGGCTCGCTGTAGTCGCACGTGCCCCGCGCGGCCATCTGCCGGGCGGCGCGCACCACCTCCGCGCCCAGGGCGGCGAGCTGACCCCCAACCATGTCGTCGCGGACCCGGCCGTCTTCGTCGAACGCCCGCCGGGCCTGGGCCACGGGCAACACCAGCGGCACCGCCCACGCGCGCAGCGCGCGCACGATGAACTCCATGGTGTTGATGGCCTGCAAGCCCTGCGTGCCCCCGGCGGAGGTGACCAGCCCGATCACCTGATCGGTCAGGTATGGCGGGTCGTGGTCGCTGAGCAGGTGCAGCCAGTCGATGGCGTTCTTGAACGACCCGCTCACCGAGCCGTGGTACAGCGGGCTGCTCCACACCATCCCCTGCGCTGCGGCGGTCGCCTCCAGCAACGCCCGTGCCGCCGGCGGCGCGTCCATGCCCGGCCGGAACATGGGCAAGTCCAGCTCGCCCACGGCAAACACCTGGGTCGAGGCGCCCGCCTTGGCGGCGGCCTCCAACGTGATCTGGAGCGCCGCCAGGCTGGTCGAGCCTTTCCGTAAGGACCCGCCCAGCCCGACGACGCGCACCGCGGGCTCCATGCCTGCCTCCCCATTGGTGCGTCCGGATCGAGGCTATCTAGCTCTTGCTACCCGCTGCTGAGTTCGTAGACGCGCACGGCAGCGGGGAGTGCGAGAACATACGGCTCGCGGCGTCCCCGCAACCCCATAGAGGTCCGCCTCGCCGCCGTCGGTAGCGCGCAACCGCACGTAATCGTGTTCTTCCTCTCTCCAGGCGATCAACGGCTGGATCATCTCCATGAGACGAGATGCATCGATCTCCGTGCTCTCGCCGTTCTGGAAGCGGAAGAGGTGCACGTCGTAGCTCACCACCGGATCGTAGGTCCCATACGACCAGCGGCCACTGGTCAAGAGCGCGCGCCGACCGGCGGAGGCGCCTGATCCAAGGCGTTCGCCAACGTCACCGATCCCGACGACCGCTTCCTGCATGCCCGCATAGGGAAGGCCCGGCTGTGGCGTCCACCTGCCTTGTTGGCAAGGCCGCAGGCCCGCGGCGGCCACGGTAGCCGGGACCCTCGCCGCGGGTTTCGTTCTGCTGCCATCGTAGTCCCGGGCGTTCTGGCTGGACAGAGTGTCCTGAACGAGCAACCCGGCCAACCCGGCGAACCAGTCACTGGCCGGGATCGCGACCGCCGCGTGGGCTCACCAGCGCGGCCACCGGCTTGCCGGGTGCGTTGCGGAGGGGTCAGCACCCCCTGGGAGGGGACTCCGCACGATCCGCGACGACTCTCAATACCTCACGACGAATCGCACCGCTGCTCGAGCGGATGAGGAACCAGTAGGCCGCGAAGGCCCACCGTGTCCGCGGATCGGTCGCGAGCATTCGGGTCTCGGTGCTCAAAAGCGTGCCCACTGGGATGGATTCGAGGCGAAACTCCATGGCGACCTTGATCCATCCAGGTTGTGACCAGGCTCGCAAAGCTCCCACCTCCAGATGGGGCGGTGTCGCCCCTCCCAGCAGGCGCCAAGCCTGGCTGAGGCCCGCGGAGATCACGACGTGCGGTCGCTCGGAGAACAGGACCGGAATGGGCGTCACGTCCAGAAAGGAGCGTCCGGCCAAGGGTTGACGGTTCCTGCCGGCGAGTCGGGCGGGCAGGAGCCGCAGGCCTTCGAGCGCCCGCGCCAGGGGCAACGCCGACATGGTCACCGGGAGCAGCTGGTCCCAAACCACGATGGGCGGGGCGGCGACGGTGCGGGAGTGACACATGCGATATTGCGGGTCGGGTATCACGTCATCGAGATTCATGACCAGCTCGCTCCTGCCTGGTGCTCCGCAGCGGCCGGCACGATGCAGCCGACGGCCGGCCCGGCAGTGGCGTCTTCCCCGTCGCCGCCCGCGAAGTCATCCGTCCTGCTCCCCACCGCCCGCTACGCCGGGTTGCCTCCGGAGCTCCGATCACTTACGGGCGACGGTCCTGGCTGAGACTTCCACCAGGCTTGGTGGAGAGGTTGGTGCACGACCACCTCCCCGCGTGGACGCGGAGGAAGCACTTCGGCTGATAGTGCCGGGGCCACGGCCCCGCCCGCAGGGTCAGGCATCCGCGTCGGTATTTCAACGTGACCCTGATGAGACGCAGCGCGGCCGATGATCAGCGGCGACCGTCGGCGGGCCTCCCCTTCACGACGCTTCACCCCCACGTCGAGGCCTTGTACGATGAGCGCACTCCGGCGGGGTGAAACCAGGCGAGGGAGTGATCCTCGTGCACAGATGCCTCGTGGTTGCGAACCAGACTCTGGGAGGCGCGGAGCTCAGCGAGGAGATCCGCAAGCGTCTTGAAGGGGGACCGAGCTATTTCTATGTGCTCGTCCCCAACACCCGTGCAGTTGACTACTACTCTCTCGCGGCGGCGGCCGGCTCTGTTCCGATGCCCGCCCTGATCACAGAGTGCGCCCCAGCGATGGATGAGGAAGCCACCGCCCGGGCGCAGCACCGGCTGGAGCAGCTCCTGGGCAGACTTCAAGAGCTGGGCGCCAAGGCCGAGGGAGAGCTGGGCCACGCCAACCCGCTCAAGGCCATCAGCAACGTGCTTGCCAGCCGCCAATTCGACGAGGTCATTCTCTCCACCCTCCCGCAACCCATCTCGAGGTGGCTCAGGATGGACCTTCCCCGTCAAGTGCAGCGCGGCTGCGGGTTGCCGGTGGTGGTCATCACCGCGAGGGGCTGACCGTCCGCTCGTCGGCGTGGCCTTTGGACAGCGGCCTGAGGTGGGGGATCCGCGCTCCAGCGAGTCAACAGCTCACCAACGCATGATCTGTTGGTGAGCTGTTGGTGACAGTTTGTCAGTAAACGGTGGACATGACATCCCAGAACGCGAACACCCCACTCCACGTCGAAGGGCCGACCGTCAGGCTCTGAGCAGCGCGGTTCGCGGACGGGACTGCTCAGCGGATGGTGGCAGGGTGGGCGCCGGTGGCGATGGCGGTGGCCAAGGCTTCTCGGACCTGGGTTTCTGTGGATGGTTCCCCGGCGGTGGGCAGGGCGCTGCGCCGCCAGGCGACGTGCCCGTCTGGCCGGACAAGGACCGCTCCGCCCGGCGTGACGCTGTGGCATCCAGGCCATTCGGGTTCGGCGATGACTTGGCTGGTGACGGGCACGTCGAGGGTTCGTGACGCGGCGTCGGCCGCGGTCCGCCATCCGGTTGCTGGTGGAGCGGTGAGCAGGACGAAATCCTGGTCGAACAGGTCGATGGTGGACCGGCGCCCGTGGGGGGTGCTGATCCACAGGTGCGGTGCCCGGCAGCCAGGCGCTGCGGTCGGGGTGTAGCCCGCTCCCGGCGGGTCGGCGTCCGGACTGCCGTCGGCTGACACGATGGCAGATTGGTACTGGTAGCCCATGTCGAGCTGTCGCAGGCTGCGCCCGATGAACGGGGCGCCCGTCCGGTTCCATACCCGCGACCAGGCCGTACCGGTCTCCTCGGCGTTACGCCGCCCCACCGTCTCCCGCTCGTGGGCGTAGGTGTCCAGCAGGGCGGCAGGTGCCCGTTGGGTGAGGACGTAGGCGAGTTTCCAGGCGAGGTTGTGGACGTCGTGCATGGCGGCGCTGACCCCGGTCGCCCCGGCGGGCGGGAACCGGTGCGCGGCGTCGCCAGTCAGGAAGACCGGGCCCTGGGCATACCGGGTCGCGGTCTGCGCCGCGGCGGTCCAGCGACAGCAGGCCAGGACCTCGACCGGCAGATCGGGTATGCCGAGCGCCTCGCGGATCGACGCGACCGGGGCGCCGAGTGTGGTTGTGTCGGGAACGCTTAGGACCCAGCGGTGGTCTGGATGGGTCCAGATCAGCGCGGCACTCCGGTCGGTGAGGAAGTAGATCCCACGCGGCATCTGCCCTGTCCACGCGGTCAGGTCGGCCCGGAACGCGATCATCTGCTGGCTGCCGAGGTTGTCGGGACCGTCCATTTCGATGCCAAGCCGCTGCCGGATCGGGCTGCGCGCGCCATCGGCGGCGATCACATACCTCGCCCGCACGCGGCTGCGGGCGCCGGTCGCACGATTGAGCAGAACGGCGTCGGCTCCCTCATCGGCCGCCTCCAGCGACTCCAACTCGACGCCAGTGCTCACCTCGGCCAAGTCGTAGCCGCGAACGTGCTCACGCAGGACCGCTTCGAAGACGTCCTGCGAGATTGCCAGCCCCTCGCACGGGCTGATCTCGTCGGCAACGGCCGCACCGGGCACATCCTGGCGGATTGGCGGAGCAGTCAGCGAGGGCCGCCACTCCGCGCCTGGGTTGATCCTCAGCTCCAGCCTTCGCAGGTCCGCTTCGAGACCGCCGACGCGCAGGATCTCCATCGCTCGCACATGCACGCCCGGGCCCGGGGCAGCGGCGACGCGGTGGCGTGCTTGTCGACCAGCAGCGTCTGGATCCCCTGGCGTGACAGCAGCAGCGAAGCGGTCAGGCCCGCCGGGCCACCGCCCACGATCAGCACCGGCACGTCGTCAGCCCCTGTTTTCATTGTTTCACTCTTTTCGCCATAGCGTCACTATGATTCATAGAGTGATACTCTCTCCAGGTGACTGTCAAGAGGGAAGGTCCCACCCACCGTCAACGCCAGGCACTGGCCACCCGGGAACAGATCGCCGCCGCGGCCCGGGGCCTGTTCGCCGAGCGCGGGTACGTCGCCACGACCATCGCCGCCATCGCGGAGGCCGCCGACATCCCCGCACCGACGATCTACTCGGCGTTCGGCACCAAAGCCAAGATCCTGCAGGACATCGCCTGGCGCGCCGTCTCCACGCTGGACGTCGACCGCCACCACCAGGAAGCCCTCGAGCAGCCGGATCCAGCGCATGGACTACGCCTGGCCGCCGCCATCCAGCGCCAGCAGTTCGAGATCATGTACGACATCATCGCCATCTACCAGGAAGCGGCCCGTACCGACCCCGACATCGCCCACGACCTGCACCGCATCCAGGCCAACCGGGAACGGGCCTTCCGCCGCCACGTCGAAGCCATCGCCGTGCACCTGCGTCCTGGCATCACCGTCAATGACGGCGTCGACGTCTACCTCGCACTGGTGCTGCCCGAGGTCTACCGCACCCTGGTCCTGGAACGAGGCTGGCACACCGACCGGTACGAAACCTGGCTCGCGGATGCCCTTATCCAGCAACTCCTGCCCGCGCCAGCGCCTCAGACCAAGTCGGCGCGAGCCGGAGGCAGCGCAACCCGACGAAAGCAACCATTCAGCGAGCATGGTCGCTGAGTGTGGTCTCCGGCGGACGCTCACCCAACAAGCCGCCGGGCCTACTCGCCAACAGGCATCACCGGCGACCTGTTGGTGACAGTTGGTCGGCAAGAGTGGACATAACATCCCAGAACGCGAACCCTCCGCTCCTGGTCGAAGGGCCGACGATGCACCTGTGAGAAGCACCAACGTGGGTGGCCGACAAAGCGCCAGAGCTGGCACCGAGGCCGAGTGCTCTCCGGCGGTTTGCGCGCCCGATGGCTAGCTACTTCCCGCTGAAGAACTCGGGTCGAACGTAGCCTGCGAGCAGGGAAAGTGCTGCCAGAGGGTGGTCGCAACGCGGCAGAATGAGCTGTTGGCTCCTTCCGAGCGCTCAAGGAGCTTGTGGTGCTTTGTGTTGCCGCTCCGCCGCCACCCGCCTGGGACGCGCTGCTCCCACCCGAAGTCCGACGCCTGCCCGACGAGTTCGCCCGCATCGACGCCTACCTCGACGACGAACGCTTCATTACCCCTTGGCGGGCACTGTTTTCGGCCCGGCTGGGCCGCCCCTCGCTCCCGGTGCAGACCCTGCTGCGACTGCTGTACCTCAAACACCGCTACCAGCTCGGCTACCAGAGCCTGTGCCGCGAGGTCGCCGACTCGATCTCCTGGCGGCGGTTCTGCCACATCGGCTTGGACCAGCCCGT
>WNGJ01000128.1_pt1 | contig 140443 bp, 142 predicted proteins | sample 5400611 | NCBI WGS metagenome assembly WNGJ01 (sample SAMN13153375, study PRJNA577476) | soil metagenome | isolation source: 40 cm soil or saprolite under Garry oak tree replicate 1 | place: USA:California | collected 2016-06-15 | reverse complement strand
ACCCCGATCTTCCCGGCGGTGAACGTGTTGGAGCGGGCCACCCGATCGTAGCTCGCATCGCCGACCGCGAACCCGGTCACCGTGACCGGCTGCGGTTCTTCGAATGTCACCTCGCGCTCCTGCGCTGCGGCCGCGATGGCGACGCCGCAGAGCAGAGCGCCCACGAGCGCACTGCGCATGCCTTCCTCCGAGTTGTGAGTGCTTAACGGGTCAGCTCAGACGAGCCCGTTCGGAGGAGGTGAGGCCGGGGGAAAGGCGGGGGAAGCAGGAAGAGGGAAGAGCGGCGCGTACGACGCCGCCGCGAGGGGCGTAGCGATCACGGGCTCGACGTCGAGCGGCGCCGGGACCGCCGGCGAAACGGCGAGGTCGAGGCCACCCGTCATCTGATCGCAAAAGCACGGCGCGTCGGCCGGGGCGTGGTGGTGACCCGCATGCGACTGATGGGCCGTGTGATGGCGACAGACGAGCAGCGCCTGGATGGTCTGGCGCCCGGGCCCCGCCGCGAGCCAACAGGCGGCGGCGAGCAGCAACAGGACGAGAGTAGCGGCGCGTCGCATGTTCAATTCTAGGTGCGTTGTTTCGGCTGGCGCAACCCCGCCCGGGCCGTGTAGACTGCACCGATTAGACCCTCCGGCCGCGCCGGAAATTCCCCGAGGAGCGCCAGCAACATGGGTGAGCGCATCAGGTTCGAGGACGGGCGCTGGATCGTGCCCGACCGGCCCATCATCCCTTTCATCGAGGGCGACGGCACCGGCCCGGACATCTGGCGCGCCGCGCGGCGGGTGTTCGACGCAGCGGTCGAGAAGACGGCGCGCGGCAAGCGCCGGGTCGAATGGCTCGAGATCCTGGCCGGGGAGAAGGCGTTCAAGGAGACGGGCAGCTGGCTTCCCGACGCGACCCTCGAGACCATCCGCCAGCACCGTGTGGCCATCAAAGGCCCCCTCACCACGCCGGTGGGCGGCGGCATCCGCTCCCTCAACGTCACCCTGCGCCAGCTGCTCGACCTTTACGCCTGCGTGCGCCCGGTGCGCTACTTCCCGGGTGTGCCCAGTCCGATGCGCGAGCCGCAGAAGCTCGACGTCGTGATTTTCCGCGAAAACATCGAGGACGTCTACTCGGGCGTCGAGTACCGCGCCAGCACACCCGAAGCCGACGCGCTGATCGCGTTTCTCACGGAGCGCTTCGGCGCGAAGATCCGGCCCGGGAGCGCGATCGGCATCAAGCCGATGTCCAAGTTCGGGAGCCAGCGCCTCGTCGCCAAGGCCATCGCGTACGCGCTGCGCGTCGGGCGCCGCTCCGTGACGCTGGTGCACAAGGGCAACATCATGAAGTTCACCGAAGGCGGATTCCGGGAGTGGGGATACGAGATCGCCAAGGAGCGCTTCGGAGACAAGACCGTTCCGGAGAGCGAGGTGGGACGCGGGACGGGGGACGGGGGACGGGTGGTGATCAAGGATCGCATCACCGACGCGATGTTCGCGCAGCTCGTGCTCCGGCCGGACGAGTACTCCGTGATCGCGGCGCCGAACCTGAACGGCGACCTGCTCTCCGACGCCGCCGCGGCACAGGTCGGCGGGCTTGGCCTCGCGCCGGGGGGGAACGTGGGCGACGGCTACGCCGTATACGAGGCGACCCACGGCACGGCGCCCAAGTACGCCGGGCTCGACAAGGTGAACCCCGGGAGTGTGATCCTGTCGGGGGCGATGATGTTCGAGGAGCTGGGCTGGACGGACGTCTCGGCGGCGATCGTGCGCGGGCTCGAGGGCGCGCTCCGGTCGCGACGCGTCACCTACGACCTGGCCCGCCTGATGCCCGACGCCACCGAGGTCTCGACCTCCTCCTTCGCCGAGTGCATAATCGAGCATGTCTAAGGTGACCGGTACGGTCGTCTCCACCCCCTTCGCGCAGGTCACCACCCCGCTCCTCGCCCTGGCGCTCCCGCAGGGCGGCACGGTTCCCCCATCGCTCGTCGAGCTGGACCGCGCGGTGGGCGGTGTGGTGGGACGGGCCATCACGAGCGGTGACTTCAAGGGCAAGCGGGACGAGAGCGCGCTGCTCTACCCGGGCGGCGGCAAGGCGGAGCGCGTGCTGCTCGTCGGCCTGGGGAAGCCGGGCGAAGTGACCCGCAGCTCCATCCGGCGAGCCGCCGCCGTGGCGGCGAAGCGGGCGCGGGCGCTGGGTGCGGGTGCGCAGCACTTCGCCTTCGCAGTCGCGCGCGAGGCGCGGAACGGCGTGGCGGGAAAGGACCTGGGCCAGGTGGTGGTGGAGGGCGCCGCGCAGGGCGCGTGGGCGTTCACCGAGCTCAAGGCGTCCCCCGAGGACCCGAAGCCCGATGTCGAGAGCGTCGCGATCGTGTGCGATCCGCAGGAAGCGAAGGAGGTCGCGGCGGGCCAGCGGATCGGGGACGCCGTGGCGGCCGGTCACGCGCTCGCGCGCTACCTCCAGATCCAGCCCGGCAACGTCTGCACGCCGAGCTATCTCGCCGATCGCGCGAAGCAGCTCGCCGACGCGTACGGCTTCACCCTCACCACGCTCGACCGCGCCGCGATGCGGCAGGAAGGCATGGGGGCGCTGCTCGCCGTGGCGCAGGGGACGGAACAGGAGCCCCGCTTCATCGTACTGGAGTATCGCGGCGCCGGCGACGCGGCCCCTCCCATCGTCCTCGTGGGGAAGGGCGTCACGTTCGACTCGGGCGGGATCTCGATCAAGCCGGCGCAGAACATGGAGGACATGAAGTTCGACATGTCGGGCGCCGCTGCGGTGCTCGGCACGTTCGAGGTGCTCGGGGCCCTCAAGCCGAAACTCAACGTGGTGGGCCTCATTCCCGCAACCGAGAACCTGCCGTCCGGCACCGCCGTGAAGCCGGGCGACGTGGTGAAGAGCCATTTCGGCAAGACGATCGAGATCATCAACACCGATGCGGAAGGGCGCCTGATCCTGTGCGACGCGCTGTCGTTCGTGCGGCGCTTCAAGCCGGCCGCCGTGCTGGACATCGCCACGCTCACGGGCGCGGTGGTCGTGGCCCTGGGCCAGGTGGCGATCGGGGCCATGGGGAACGACGAGGCACTCGTGAGCGAAGTGCGCGAAGCGGGCGAGCGCGCCGGCGAGCGCTGCTGGCCGCTGCCCCTGTGGGACGAGTACCGCGAGCTGCTCAAGTCCGACATCGCCGACGTCAAGAACTCCGGCGGCCGGGGCGCCGGCACGATCGCGGGGGGCTGGTTCCTGCGCGAGTTTGTGGACGGCTACCCCTGGGTGCACCTCGACATCGCAGGCACGGCCTACACCGACGGCGAGGGCCCCCACCAGGTCAAGGGCCCCACGGCCGTCGGGGTCCGGCTCTTCACCGAATTCATTCTCAAGCGCGCGGGCGCGTGACCCGCGGCCTGCGCGGCGCGGCGGTACTGCTCGCGCTCGTCGGGGCCGGAGGAGGGGGAGCGGCGCCGGCAGCGGCGCAGGTGGACACCACCGCGCGCGACACCACCGCCCGCAAAGACACGACCGCTCGGGATACGACGCCGGCGTACCCTCCGGTGTTCGCCGAGCCCACGCCCGCCGGCCCGCTGCCGCGTGGCACGCGCTACCGCTTCACCGCCGACTCGTTCGCGCTCTCCAACATCCAGACGCTCTCCGACCTGCTCGACCACATCCCCGGGGTGTACGTCGCCCGCGGCGGGTTTTACGGCCAGGCCGAGATCGTGTTCTACGGCGCGCGCGGCGCGGCCGGACTCGAGATCTACTGGGACGGCGTGCCGTACCTGCCGATCGGTCGTGACTCGGTGTTCCTCGACCCCGCACGGATCTCGCTGGCACCGCTGGAGCGCGTCGACGTGATCGTCCTGCCGGCGACGCTGCGCGTCTATCTCGTGACCCGGCGTCAGCGCTCCACCGCGACCGCGTCGGAGGTCGGGGTCGCGACCGGACAAGTGCGCACCGCGAACTACCGCGGCGCGTTCCTGCAACGCTGGCGCTCCGGCGTGGGCCTCTCGCTCGTCGCCGACTACAACAACAACGATGGATTCGGCAACTCGAGCAGCCCGTTCTCGAGCGTCGACCTGTGGCTCAACGTCGAGTACCTGCCGAGCCCGAAGCTCGGCGCGTCCTACCAGATCCTGTCGTCGAGCTGGCACCGCAGCCCGTCGGACGTTGCCGGCTCGACGGACGACTTCCACTACCAGCGGCGCGACGGCATCCTCCGGGTGTTCGCGGCCGCGCGCGACGACGGTCTGGGGCCGCGCGCGCAGCTCACCTTCGCCACGGCGTCCGCGACCCGGGACACCGCCGTCGTCGACCGCTCGCTGTCCCAGGGCGTGATCGATCTCGGCAACCGCTGGACCAGGGGCGAGGTCGGGCTCGCGCTGCGGACCGCGGACGCGGCGCGGGCGTGGCAGGTCGAGGGTAGCGCCGCGTGGATGCCGTTGCCCGGCCTCACCCTCGCCGGGGACGGGCGGCACGCAGCCTACAGCCGCGGCCGGAGCGGCAACCGCGCCCACCTCGCCGCCGGGCTCGCACTGCCGCTGGGCGTTTCGTTGCACGGCGACGTGGCCTGGGCGCACGACCTCCAGGCCCCCGTGGACTCCAACGACCTCGGGCAGCGCACCGTGGACCTCGCCGGCGCCGTGCGCTGGGACCGGCCCCGCGTGTCGCTCGAGGTCGGCGGGGCGGTCCGCGACTCCTTTCTGCCGCTCGGCCGGCCGGCGGGCTTGAAGCCGATCGCGGCACTGGGGCCCGCGCAGCGCGCCCGCTACGTCACCATGCACGGCGCGGTGGAGCTCTTGCCGGGCCTTCACCTCGCGGGCTGGTATTTCGACCCCCTCGTCGAGACGGGACAGGACTTCGAGCCGCCGCTGCACGCCCGCATGTCGCTCACCTTCTACTCCAAGTTTTGGCGCGTGTATCGGAGCGGCGTGTTTGCGCTACGGGGCGAGCTGGCGCTGGAGTCCTGGAGCCGCGGGACCGCCGGGTACGACAGCGCCGGGGCGCCGCTCGTGCTCTCAGGCGCGAGCTTCGGCGAAGTGAACATCGAGGTGCGGATCGCCGGCGTCACCATTTTCTGGATCCAGCGCAACGCGACGCGGTTTCGCGGCAGTTACGTCCCGGGGCTCGACTACCCACGCCTGTACCAGTTCTACGGCGTGCGCTGGTTGTTCACGAACTGAGCGCCCGATTGACCTAAGTGCTTTGCGCGGCTACGTTTAAAGTCTGTGCCGCGCAGCATGACGGGCTTCGGGTCAGCCGAGGGGCAGGTCCAGGGCGGGCGGCTCTCGCTCGAGATCCGCACCGTGAACCATCGCTATTACAATCCCCAGCTCAAGCTCCCGCTCGAGCTGGGCGGCATCGAGCGCCAGCTGCGGGAGCGGCTGCGCCAGCTGCTCGACCGGGGTCACGTGACGGTGTCCGCCCGCTGGCTCGAGCCGGCGAGCGGGGTCGCGTCGGGGGCCGTGACGGTGGACCTGGCGCGGGCGAAGCAGGTCGTTGCGGCCGCGCAGGAGCTCAAGAAGCGGCTCAAGCTGAAGGGCGACGTGGATCTCGCCTTCGTGGCGCGGCAGCCCGACGTGCTCAATCTCGCGGCCGACGGCGCCGCCGCGGTGACGTGGGACGACGTCGCGCCGATCGTGGAGCGAGCAGCCCAAGAGGTCCTCGCGATGCGCGCGCGGGAGGGGCAGGCGCTCGTCACCGAGCTCGCGCGCCGGCTCGACGCGCTCGAGGCGGGGGCGCGAGAAGTCGAGCGCCGGGCCCCGGAGCGGCTCGTGACGGAGCTGGCCCGGCTCAAGAAGGCGGTGGCCGAGCTCGCCGGCGGGGTGCAGGTGGACGAGCAACGGCTCGCGGTCGAGATCGCCCTCATGGCGGACCGGGTCGACGTCACGGAGGAGCTGGTGCGGCTCCGCACGCATCTGGCGGCGTGCCGCGAGGCCCTCGCCAAGGATGGGGCGGTCGGCAAGCAGCTCGGCTTCCTCTCGCAGGAGCTGCTGCGCGAGGCGAACACGATCGGGTCGAAGGCGAACGACGCGGCGATCACGCAAACCGTGATCGCGATGAAGGGCGAGCTCGAAAAGTTCCGGGAGCAGCTGGAGAACCTGGAGTGACGCCGCGGATCGTCGTGCTCTCCTCGCCATCCGGGGGAGGGAAGACGACGATCGCCCGGACCATCCTCGAGCGTTACCCGAAGAAATTCGGGTACTCGGTCTCCGCGACGACTCGCCGGCCGCGGGCGGGGGAGAGACAGGGGGAAGCGTACTACTTCCTGACGCGCGAGGAATTCGCCGACTGGCGGAAGCAGGGGCGATTTGTCGAGACCGCGGAATACGCTGGAGAACTCTACGGAACGCTGAAGAGTGAGGTCGAGAAGGTCCTTCAGTCCGGGCGGCACGTTCTTCTCGACATTGAGGTAGACGGTGCGCAGCAGGTTAGAGCGGCGTACCCCGACGCGACCACCGTTTTCATTCTGCCGAGCGAACCTCGGGTCCTGATCGAGCGTTTGCTGAAGCGGAAGAGCGAATCGCCGTCCGAGGTGCTGAAGCGGGTTGACCGAGCGATGTACGAGCTCGGTGCTACCGGAAGTTTCGATCGTATCGTGAAGAACGACGTACTCGATGAAGCGGTGAACGCGGTGATCCGGATCGTGGACGAAGGAGGCGGACTGCGACGTGAGCAGGGGGAGATGCAGTGGTTCGCAGACTTCGCGACCGGGCTCAAAGAAGAACAACAACGGCTGTATGACGAAGTACACAGAACCTGAGGTCAAGGAATGCGCATAGTCACCCCAAGCGAAGTGGCCACCCAAACCCAGAACAAGTACCTGGGGGTACTCGTCGCGGCCAAGTTCGCCCGTTTCGTGAACGAGTTCCCGCGCGACCGCTCGGTGGACCTCGAGGAGAAGCTCACCACGCGGGCGATGGACGAGTTGGTGCGGGGGCGGCTCACGTACAAGCTCGTGCGGCGGCGGCGCCAGGAAGGCTGATGGCCTTCGCCGGCCGCCACGTCGTGCTCGGCGTGTCGGGCGGGATCGCGTGCTACAAGAGCTGCACGCTCGCCCGGCAGCTCAGCCAGGACGGAGCGGAGGTGGACGTGGTGCTGACCCCGTCCGCCGCCGAGTTCGTGCGGCCGCTCACGTTCGAGGCGCTCACCGGGCGCCCGGTGCTCACGTCGCTGTGGCAGCGCGACCGGGCGCTGGCGCACATCGGGCTCGCCAAGGAGCCCGACCTGGTGATCGTCGCGCCCGCGACGGCGAACGTCCTGGCGCGGGCCGCGATGGGACTGGCGGACGATCTCCTCACCACGTTGCTGCTCGTGCGCACCGGCCCGGTGCTCGCCGCGCCCGCCATGAACGACGCGATGTACGCCCACCCCGCGACCCGCGCCAACGTGAAGACGCTCGCCGAGCGGGGCTGGCACTTCGTGGGCCCGGACATCGGCCCGCTCGCTGAAGGCCCGAGCGAACGGCCCGGACGCATGAGCGAGCCCGCCGTCATCTTCGCGGCCGCGGCGCGGCTGCTCCTGGCGCGCGCGCCGTGGCGCGGGAAGACGGTCGTGGTCACCGCGGGGCCGACGCGCGAGCACCTCGACCCCGTGCGGGTCGTGACCAATCCGTCGAGCGGCCGGATGGGGTACGCGCTCGCGGAAGCCGCCTACGAGCGCGGGGCCGACGTGATCCTCGTCACCGGGCCGACGGAGCTCGAGCCGCCCGCCGGCGTCACGACCCACCGGGTGGAGACGACCGCGGAGATGCAGCGCGCCGTCGCGACGCTGGTGCCGCGCGCCGCCCTCCTGCTCATGGCCGCCGCCCCCGCAGACTACCGGCCCAGCGAACGCGCCGCCGGCAAGCGGCCCCGGGCCGACGGGACGTTCACCGTGGAGCTCGAAGCCACCCCCGACATTCTCGGCTCGCTGAAGCGGCCGAAGCAGTGCGTGGTCGTCGGGTTCGCGCTCGAAACGGGCGGCGACGGTCTGGCTCGCGCCCGGGACAAGTTGCGCGAGAAGCATTTGGACGCCATCATCCTGAACGACGCGCTCGAGCCCGGCGCGGGTTTTGAGGTCACCACGAATCGCGTGACGATCCTGCAGCGCGGCGGCGAGCCGATCGCGCTGCCGATCCTGCCGAAGCGCGACGTGGCAGACAAGATCCTCGACGCGGTGGAGCAAGCGCTGACGTGAGCGACGGGCGGGCACTGGCGCGCGAGTACCTCGAGCAGCAACGCTTGCTGGGCGGAGACCCGGTCGTCCTGTCGGACGGCCCCGCCCCCGCCTCGACCCCGGGCTCGCGCCCGGGGTCAGGACGTTCCTCGGCGGTCCCAGCTGCTCTGACCCCGGGCGCCAGCCCGGGGAAGGCCCAGGGCCTCCCTCCTCCCGGGCTCTCCTTCGATCCCCCCGGCGGCGATCTCTTCGCCACCGATCCGGTGGCGCAGGCGCGCTCGCTCGCCGCGATCGCCGAACTGGTCGCGTCGTGCGTCAAGTGCCGGCTGTGCGAGGGACGCGCGCACACGGTCCCCGGTGAGGGACCCGCGGACGCGCGCCTCGTCGTCGTGGGCGAAGGGCCGGGGCGCGTCGAGGACGAGACCGGCCGGCCGTTCGTCGGCCCGGCGGGTGAACTCTTGACCAAGATCCTCGCCGCGATCGAGCTGCCGCGCGAGCGCGTGTTCATCTGCAACATCGTGAAATGCCGCCCGCCCGAAAACCGCCAGCCCCAGTACGACGAGATCGCGGCGTGCGTGCCGTACCTGTTCCGCCAGATCGAGCTCCTCAAGCCGCAGGTGATTCTCGCCATGGGCGGCACGGCGGCGCAGACGCTCCTCAACACGAAGCAGGCGCTCGGTGCACTCCGGAACCACGTGCATCGGTTCCGGGGTATTCCGGTCGTCGTGACGTACCATCCGGCCGCGCTGCTCCGGAACCCCAACTGGAAGAAACCGACCTGGGATGACGTCCGTATCGCCCGCCGTCTCATCGCCTGAGCGGTCGCCGGAGTTCGCGGGCCGCCAGGCGCCGTGGAGCAACGAAGCCGAGCAGGCCGTGCTCGGCGCCATGCTGCTCGACCAGGACGCGGCCCTGCAGGCCGCGGAGCTGCTCGACGACACGATGTTCTACCGCGAGGGGCACCGGCTGCTGTTCCGCGCCATGGTGGCGCTCGTCGAGCGGGGCGACGTGATCGATCCGGTGACGCTGCGCGACGAGCTGCAGCGCCGCGGGGATCTGGACCGGGCCGGTGGGATGGAGTACCTGGGCGGGCTGATCGACGTCGTGCCGACGGCGGCGAACGTCGAGTACCACGCGAAGATCGTCCGCGACAAGGCGGTGCTGCGGCGCCTGATCGAGGCGGCCACGGCGATCATCCAGGATGCGTACGAGGGCCGCGTCGCGTCTGCCGAGGTGCTCGACAATGCCGAGCATCGGGTCTTTCAGGTCGCCCAGCTGCGGCGCGCCGAGGAGTTCGTGCGGCTGAAAGAGTTGATCTGGCCCACGATGGAGCGCATCGAGCAGCTCCATACGAGCCAGGGCGCGCTCACCGGCGTGCCGACGGGGTTCACCGACCTGGACCGGCTCACCGCGGGGTTCCAGCGCGGTGACCTGGTCATCGTCGCCGCCCGGCCTTCGATGGGGAAGACCGCGCTGGCGCTCAACATCGTCCAGCACGCGGCGATCGAGCAGAACGTGGCCGTGGCCATCTTTTCGCTGGAGATGTCCAAGGAGCAGCTGGTGCAGCGGCTGCTCTGCTCCGAGGGCCTCGTCGACGCACAGCGGCTGCGGCGAGGGCAGCTCCGCGACGACGACTACCCCAAACTGGCGCGGGCGGCGGGGCTGCTGGGCACGGCGCCCATCTGGATCGACGACTCCGCGATGCTCACCCCCCTCGCCATGCGCTCCAAGGCGCGGCGCCTCAAGGCGGAGCACGACATCCGCATGGTCGTCGTGGATTACCTCCAGATGATGCAGGGCCCGACGGACGCGGAGAGCCGCCAGCAGGAGATCTCGTTCATCTCGCGCTCGCTCAAGGCGCTCGCGAAAGAGCTCGACGTCCCCGTCGTGGCGCTGTCGCAGCTGTCGCGCGCGCCCGAGCAGCGCGGGGGCGAGCACCGCCGTCCGCAGCTCTCCGACCTGCGGGAGTCGGGCGCGATCGAGCAGGACGCCGACGTCGTCTGCTTCATCTACCGCCAGGAGTTCTACGACGGTCCCGTGGACCCGAAGACCAACGAGAGCATCGAGGGACTCGCCGAGCTGATCGTCGGCAAGCAGCGCAACGGCCCCACGGGCGCCGTGAAGCTGTTCTTCAAGAAGGAGTACACGCGGTTCGACAATTACTCGCCGCGGGAAGCGCCCGCCGAGGCCGGCCGTGGCTAAGGGTGGGCCGCGCTCCGTGTTCCGCTGCACCGAGTGCGGCGCGGAGCAGCCGAAGTGGGGCGGTCGCTGCGAGGCGTGCGGGGCGTGGAATGCGCTGGTGGAAGAGGTGGTAGGGCGGAAGGTTGGAAGGTTGGAACGTGACGCGCACAAGTACGCCACGGTGTCCCCCGTCCAGCTTTCCAACCTTACAACCGTCCGCCCCCCGCGGTGGCAAACGGGGCTCGCCGAGTTCGACTACGTGCTGGGCGGGGGAATCGTCCCCGGGTCGGTCGTGCTCGTGGGCGGAGAGCCCGGGATCGGGAAGTCCACGCTCCTGCTGCAATGCGCCGCCCGGCTCGAGCAGGCCGGCGTCCCGGCGCTGTACGTGTCCGGGGAAGAGTCGCCCGACCAGATCCGGCTGCGCGCCGACCGGTTGACGGTCGACGCCGGCGCCGTCCACGTGCTGGGCGAGACGCGGCTCGAGGCGATCGAGCACCACGCGCGCACGCTCGGCGCCCGCGTCGTGTTCGTCGACTCCATCCAGACCACCTATACCGACGAGCTCGAGGGCGCGCCGGGGAACGTGGGCCAGGTGCGCGAGTGCGCCGCCCGCCTGATGCGGTTCGCCAAGGAAACCGGTCCCGCCGTGCTGCTGGTGGGCCACGTGACCAAAGGCGGTGGGATCGCCGGGCCGAAGACGCTCGAGCATATCGTGGACACGGTGCTCTACTTCGAGGGTGAGACCACGCTCGACCACCGGATCCTGCGGGCGGTGAAGAATCGCTTCGGCTCGGTGGACGAGATCGGCGTGTTCGAGATGACCGGGGCGGGGCTCGTGCCCGTGGCCGATCCGGCCGCCGCGTTTCTCGCCGGACGCACGACCGGTGTCTCAGGCTCCGCGGTGACCGCGCTGATGGAAGGCACGCGGCCGCTGTTGGTCGAGATCCAGGCGTTGGCGTCCCGGACGGGGTTCGGCACGCCCCAGCGCGTCGCGACGGGGCTCGACCACCGCCGCCTCGCCGTGCTGCTGGCGGTGCTGGAGCGGCGCGGCGGGCTGCCGTTCGGCCAGCTGGACGTCTTCGTGAACGTGACCGGCGGCGTGCGGCTGCTCGAGCCGTCCACCGACCTCGCGGTGATGGCGGCGCTGGTCTCGAGCGTGCACGATCGCCCGCTGCCTGCCGACGCGCTGTTTCTGGGCGAGGTCGGCCTGGGCGGCGAAATCCGCCCGGTCGCCGCCGTCGAGCGGCGGCTCGGCGAGGCGGCGCGTCAGGGGTTCCGGCGCGTGTTTCTCTCCGCGCGCTCCCGGGTCGCGACGACCGGGCTGGAGGTGGTGGGGATGGACGGGATCGGTGAGCTCGCGCGGCGGCTCGCGGCCTGACGTCGGGGTCGTCGTCGTGGCGGCGGGCGCAGGAGTGCGGGCCGGCCCCCCCGCCGATGAGCCGAAGCAGTTCCGATCCATTCTCGGCGTCCCGATGCTGCTGCGCGCCCTGCGGCCGTTCACGTCCCACCCCGACGTGGCCCTCGTAGTCATCGCCGTGCCGGCGGGCGTCGCAACCCGGCCGCCGGAGTGGCTCGCGACGCTCGTCGGTGAGCGCCTCGCACTCGTCGCGGGCGGCGCGAGCCGGGCGCAATCGGTGCGCGCGGGGCTTGCCGCCCTGCCGGCAGGCGCCGGCGTCGTGCTGGTGCACGACGGCGCGCGACCGTTCGTGAGCCGCGAAACCATCGACGCCGTGATCGCCAAGGCGCGCGCCGGGGTCGGGGCCGTGGCCGCGGTGCCCGTCAGCGACACCGTCAAGGAAGTCGTGGAGGGAAACCGTATCACGAAAACCGTCTCGCGAGAACGTCTGTGGCGCGCTCAGACGCCACAGGGCTTCCCGCGGGACATGATCGAGCGCGCGTACGCGCTCCTCGCCAACGGCGATGCCGCGAGCGATGACGCGACGATGTGCGAGCGCGCCGGCCTGCCGGTCGAGGTCGTCCCCGATACGGCGTACAACTTCAAGGTCACGACGGCGGACGACTTCCGGATCGCCGAGGCGCTGGCGCGTGACCTGCGGTGAGCCCGCTCCCACCGTCCCTCCCGTTCCGCACTGATCAGGAGGTGGCGGCCGCCGTCGAACGCGCGGTGGCGCATCTCGCCCGGGGCGGGCTGATCGCGTACCCGACCGAGACGGTGTATGGTCTCGGTTCGCGCGCCCGCGAGGCCGAGGTGCAGGCGCTGGGGCGTCTCAAGGGCCGCCGCCCCGACAAGCCGTTCCTGCTTCTCGTCGCGGACCGCGAGATGGCCGAGGCCCAGGGGCTCGCGTTCAACGAGGCGGCGAGCGCGATGGCCCGGGCCTTCTGGCCGGGTCCGCTCACGCTGGTGCTCCCGGGCGGCAGCGGCCGGCTCCCCGATGCCCTGCGGGGGCCCGAGGGTGGCATCGCCGTGCGGTGGACGTCGCACCGGGGCATGGCGCGGCTGGTGGGGGCCCTGGGGGAGCCGGTGACCTCCACATCGGCTAACTTGCCGGGGAGCACGCCCGCGCCCGGGGCGGAAGCGATCGCGCGCGACTTCGCGCCGGCCGTAGAGGCGGGGACGCTGCTGGTGTTGGACGGCGGGGTGCTGGGGAATTCTCCTCCGTCGACGGTGGTCGATTGCACGCGGCCGACGCCCCGGCTGGTCCGGCTGGGGGCGATCACGCTCTCCGAGCTGCGGCGCGCCGCGGGGCGACTGGCGCCGTGACCGAGGTGACGAAGACGACACAGATCCTGTTGGTGTGCACCGGCAACATTTGCCGCAGCCCCCTCGCGGCGGCGCTGCTGGAGCGCGCCCTCGCCGAGCGGGCCATCGAGGGGATTGATGTCTCGTCCGCCGGGACGGGCGCGTGGGACGGGGCCCCGGTGTCCGAGGGCGCGTACCTCGTCGGGCTGGAGCGCGGGCTCGATCTCTCGGGACACCGCGCGCGGCTGCTCACGCGCGAGCTGGTGCAGGCGGCCGACCTCGTCCTCACCATGGCGCGCCATCACCGGGCCCGCGTCGACGAGCTGGGCGGTGAAGGGCACGTCTTCGTGCTCGGGGAGTACGCCGGCCGCGAGGGTGACGAGGCCGAGGTGAGCGACCCGTTCGGCGGCGACCTCGGCGTGTACCGCGACACATGCTCCGAACTCGAGGCGCTCGTCCAGACGGCGGTGGATCGGATCGTCAAAGAGTTCGCGAGTGGAAGTCAGCGCTAAGACGCGCCTGCTGGCGGTGATCGGGGATCCGGTCACCCATTCGCTGTCTCCCGTCATGCACAATGCCGCGATCCGGGCCCTCGGCCTCGACGCCGTGTACGTGGCGCTGGGCGCCCCCGCCGCGGCCCTCCCCGCGTTGTTCGGGGCGCTCGCGGCCGTGGGGGCCGCGGGGAACGTGACGGTCCCGCACAAAGAGGCGGCGGAACGATGTCTCGCGCGGAAAACGGATCTGTGCGAGCGGGTGGGCGCGTGCAATACGTTCTGGACCGAGCACGGGGCGCTGGTGGGCGACAACACGGATGTGCCCGGGATTGTCGCGTGCCTGAAGCAGCTGGGGGCCGACGGCGGACGCTGGATCCTGGTGGGCACCGGAGGCAGCGCCCGCGCGGTGGCCGTCGCCGCCGCCGAGGTCAAGGCCGAACTCCACGTACTGTCGCGCGACGCCGCGCGCGCCCGCGACTTCGCCGGCTGGGCGCGCAGCCGTGGCGCGCAGGCCGAACCCGCGCGGGGCGCGCTCGAACCTGACGTCGCGATCAACGCCACCCCCTTGGGCCTGAAGGAGACCGACCCCTTGCCGCTCGATCCCGGCCGCACGCCACGCCTCGGCGCCGCGCTCGACCTCGTCTACACGCCCGGGAGCACCCGCTGGGTGCGGATGCTCCGGGCGGCGGGAGTACGGGCGCAGGACGGCCGCGAAGTGCTGGTGCGCCAAGGGGCGGCTGCTTTTGCGCGCTTTTTTCCCGGCCACGTGGCACCGCTCGAGGTGATGCGGGCCGCCGTGCACCGGGCGCTCGGTGCGTGAAGCGCTCGAGCAGCTGCTCCTGCCGGCCGAGTGCCTCGTGTGCCGCGCGCTGTTTTCTTTTCCCACGTCCCGCCGCGTGGTGTGCGACATCTGCCGCCACCGGTGGCGCCCCGTCCAGCCGCCGTGGTGCCGGCGCTGCGGCCAGCCGGAGCCGCACTTCGGGCCTTGTCGGTTGTGCGCCGACTGGCCCGCGGCGCTGCAGGCCGCCCGCTCCGCAGTCTGGCTCGACGCCGGCGCCCGCGCCGCCGCGCATGCGCTGAAATACGGAGGCCTGCCCCGCATCGCCGAGGACCTCGCTGAGGCCATGGTCCGCCTCGAGGTGCCGGGGCGCGAGGCCGCGTGCCTCGTTCCCATCCCGCTCGGCCAGGCCCGGGAGCGACACCGCGGCTACAACCAGAGCGAGCGGCTGGCGCGCGCCCTCGGCCGGCGCTGGCGTCGGCCCGTGGTCCCGCTGCTCGTCCGCACCCGGGAAACCAAGACGCAAACGGCGTTGACACCGGCGGCGCGGTTGGCGAACGTGGCGGGAGCGTTTGCAACGCGGAACGGCGAACGCGGAACGCGGAACGGAAGGACGGGCGAGTGTTCCGCGTTCCGCGTTCCGAGTTCCGCGTTCGAACGACCCTTGATTCTGGTCGATGACGTTTTCACCACCGGCGCCACCCTGGCCGAGGCCGCACGGGCGTTGGAGCGGGCGGGTGCCGACACCGTGCTCGCCGTGACGTTCGGCCGCGCGGTCGTTCCGGATTTCACGTGAGGGAGAGCGATGGCAGTGCGCGTGGGGATCAACGGATTCGGTCGCATCGGGCGGAACGTCCTCCGGGCCGCGATGCTAATGCGGCAGCCAACCCTCGAGTTCGTGGCCGTCAACGACATCACCGACACCAGGACCTTGGCGCACCTGCTCAAGTACGACTCGGTGCATGGCCGCTTCCCGGGGACGGTCGAGGCCAAGGGGGACGCCCTCGTCGTGAACGGCCGCGACATCAAGGTGTCGGCCATCAAGGAGCCGGAGAAGCTGCCGTGGAAGGCCCTGGGCGCGGACCTGGTGCTCGAGAGCACCGGCCGCTTCACGGACCGCGACAACGCCGCCAAGCACCTCGCCGCCGGCGCCAGGAAGGTCGTAATCTCGGCCCCGGCCAAGGGTGAGGACATCACGATCGTGATGGGTGTGAACCACCTGAAGTACGACCCGGCGAAGCATCACGTCATTTCGAACGCGTCGTGCACGACGAACTGCCTCGTGCCCGTCGTGAAGGTCGTGCTCGACAACTGGGGATTCAAGCACGGCTTCATGACCACGGTGCACAGCTACACGAACGACCAGCCGATCCTCGACCTGCCGCACAAGGACCTGCGGCGTGCCCGGGCGGCGGCGCTGAGCATCATCCCCACGACGACCGGCGCCGCGAAGGCCACCGGGTTGGTGCTCCCGGAGGTGAAGGGCAAGATCGACGGCATCTCGCTGCGTGTCCCCACGCCCGACGTGTCGATCGTCGAGCTGGCGGCGGAAGTCGAGCGGCGCACCAGCATCGAAGAAGTGAATGGCGCATTCAAGCAGGCGGCCTGCTCGAGCCTCCAGGGCATCCTCGACGTGAGCGATGAGCCGCTGGTGTCGGCTGACTACGTCGGGAACCTCTGCTCCAGCGTCGTCGATGCTCAGTCGACGAACGTCATCGACGGCACGTTCGTGCACGTCTCGTCCTGGTACGACAACGAAATGGGCTACTCCGCGCGCTGCGTCGACCTGCTCGCCTACATCGGCGGCAGGTGAGAAAGCGCAGCCTGCGCGACCTGCCGCCCGAAGCGCTGGACGGCCAGCGCGCCCTCGTGCGCGTGGACTTCAACGTCCCCCTGAAGGAAGGCCGGGTGGCGGACGACACGCGCATCCGCGCCGCTGCACCGACCGTCAAGTACCTGCGCGACAAAGGGGCGCGCGTGGTCCTGCTCTCGCACTTCGGTCGTCCCAACGGCCCTGATCCGACGCTGTCGCTCAAGCACATCGTGCGCGACGTCGAGCGGATCCTCGGCACCCCGGTCGAGTTCATCCCCGACCCCGCGGCGGGGGTGGCCGCGACCCGGCGCCTGCCCCGGGGCGGCGTCGCGCTCGTCGAGAACACCCGCTTCTGGTCTGGTGAGGAAGGGAACGACCCTGGATTCGCCGAGACGCTCGCGGCGCTCGGTGATTTTTACGTGGACGACGCGTTCGGCTCGGCGCATCGCGCGCACGCCTCCACGGAAGCCGTGGCGCGGCTCCTCAAGCCCGCCGTCGCGGGCTTCCTCATGGAGAAGGAGCTGCGCTACCTGGGCGACGCGCTGGCCACCCCGCGGCGCCCCTTCGTGGCGGTGCTGGGCGGCGCCAAGATCTCGGGCAAGATCGACGTGATCCAGGCGCTGCTGCCGCGCGTCGACGAGATTCTCGTCGGCGGGGCGATGGCGAGCACGTTCTTTCTGGCCATCGGGTTCCAGGTGGGCGGCTCCCTGGTGGAGCGGGATAAGGAGGAGGTCGCGCAGAGCTTGATCGCCCGCGCCGGCGCGAAACTCATTCTGCCCCGCGGCGCCGTCGTGGCGCCCAGCCTCGCGCGCGCTGCCGAGCGCCGCGCCGTGTCGAGCGACCGCATCCCCGCCGACTGCGCCATCTTCGACATCGACGAGGCGACCCGGCTCGACTTCCGGGCGCGCATCGTCAGGGCGAAGACGGTCTTCTGGAACGGCCCGATGGGCGTGTTCGAGACCCCGCCGTTCGACGCGGGCACGCGGGCGATCGCGGAGGCCATGGTCGAGGCGGGGAAGCGCGGCGCGACCACGGTCGTCGGCGGCGGCGACTCGGCGGCGGCCGTCGCGGGCTTCGAAGACAGGCTCACGCACGTCTCCACCGGCGGCGGCGCCGCGCTCGAGGTTCTCGAGGGGAAACCGCTCCCGGGCGTCGCCGCGCTCGAGGACGCGTGAGACGGGTCCTCTTCGCGGCCAATTGGAAGATGCATCTCGGGCCGGAGGAGGCCCGCGCCTACCTCAAGACCTTCCGGGCGCGCTACAACCGGCGCGACGACCGCGACGTCTGGTTCTTCGCTCCCGCCGTTTCGCTCGAAGCCGCCGCGCAGGCGATCCGCGAGCGCGGCGATCTGTCGGTGGGCGCCCAAGACATCTACTGGGAGCCGAAGGGGGCGTTTACCGGCGCCATCTCCGCGTCACTCGCCCTGCAGGCCGGCGCCAAGGCGACGCTCGTGGGGCACTCGGAGCGGCGCCAGCTGTTTGCCGAGACGGACGACGACACCCGTCGCAAAGTCGCGGCCGCGCTCGCGAGCGGCCTCGCGCCGCTGTTGTGCGTGGGGGAGACGCTGGCCGAGCGGGAAGCGGGTCACACGACGGCGGTGGTCACGCGCCAGCTGGCAGGCGGGCTCAGCGGCCTCGACGGCGGCGCCCTGGCGCGCGTGGTGATCGCGTACGAACCGGTGTGGGCGATCGGTACGGGGCGCAACGCCACTCCTCAAGACGCGGCCGCGGTGCATCGCGAGGTTCGGGCCTGGCTCGGTGCGCGCGGCGCACCGGCGCCGCGCGTGCTGTACGGCGGCAGCGTGAACGTCAAGAACGCCGCCGAGCTGCTCGCCGAGCGCGAGCTCGACGGCGTGCTCGTGGGCGGCGCATCGCTCGATCCCGACGCGTGGGGCCAACTTGTGCAGACGGGCGCCGCGTAGCTATTATCCCCGCCGCATGTACAGCTTCCTGCTCTTCGGCGTCCTCATCCCCGACGCGCTGATCCTCGCCGCCGCGGTCCTGCTCCAAGCGGGACAGGGCGGGGGACTGGCATCGCTCGGCACCGGCGCCGGCACGGAGCAGTTCATGGGTGGCCGCCAGGCGACGACCCTGCTCACGAAAATCACGTGGTGGTGCGCCGGGATCTTCCTTTTCGTGTCGCTCGTGCTCGCCGTGCTGTCGTCGCGCAGCGCGGGGCCGCGCTCGGTGCTGGAGGGCAACGTCCCGACCCCGGCTCCCGTACAACCCACGCCACTGCCGCTCCCGACTACAACGCCGCCCTCCAACCCGAGTCCGCCGCCCCATCGCTGACCCACGCCCGGCCTACGTGCTCCTCGAGGACGGAGCCTGGTTCCCCGGAACCGCGCCCATTCCCTTCGAGCCCACGTACGCCGAGGTCGTCTTCACGACCAATCTGTCGGGGTATCAGGAGGTGTTCACCGATCCGTCCTACCTCGGTCAGATCGTCGTCATGACCGCGCCGATGATCGGCAACTACGGCATCAACCCGGAAGACGTCGAGTCCGACCGGCCGCGGGTGGCGGGCGTCGTCGTGCGCGAGCTGTCCCAGAAGCCATCGAATTGGCGCGCCACGGGCACGCTGGCTGATTGGCTCGCCGGGGCCCGTGTCCCGATCGTCGCGGACGTCGACACGCGCCAGCTGACGCGCCATATCCGCTCCCGGGGCGCGATGCGGGGCGCGGTGGCGCTGGGAGACGCGCCCGATGAGCCCGTGCGGGCCGCCCTCGCCGCCAGCCCCTCGATGGACGGACTCGACCTCGCCACCCGGGCGACCATTGCGGAGGAGTACGCCGAGGGACCGGCCGACGCGCGCCACCACATCGTCGCGTACGACTACGGGATGAAGCGCAACATCGTACGGCTCTTCCTCAGTCATGGGTGCCGTGTCACCGTCGTACCGGCCGCCACACCCGCGGCCCGCGTGCGTGAGCTCGAACCCGATGGCCTGTTCCTCTCGAACGGACCCGGCGACCCCGCCGCCGTCGATTACGCCGTCAAGACGCTGCGCGAACTGGCTGACGGCGCGCTTCCCATCTTTGGGATCTGTCTCGGTCATCAGCTGCTGGGGCTGGCACTCGGCGGCGATACGGTGAAGCTTCCCTACGGCCATCGGGGTGGTAATCACCCGGTGCGCGATCTCGCGACAGGACAAGTACTTATCACGTCACAGAACCACGGCTTCGCGGTGCGGGGTGACACCGCCGGGGTACCGGGTGCCACGGCGCTTCAGGTCACGCACCTTAACCTCAACGACGGCACGGTCGAAGGAGTGAAGCATCGGGAGTTCCCGATTTTCGCCGTGCAGTACCACCCGGAGGCCTCGCCGGGTCCGCACGACGCCCAAGGACACTTTCAACAGTTCCTCCAAGCTCTTGACACACAATAGGTAAGCCCGTATGTTGGCCCCTCGTCTTGACGGCCCTTTGGCCCTTCAAGGGGGACGGATGACGAAGGCCGACCTAGTCGAGAAAGTCACCGCACACATCGCACGCACTGCCGGTCCCCTGATTTCCAAGAAGGACTGCGCTCGGGTCGTCGACTCCTTTCTCGATGCCGTGAAAGCGGCGCTCGCCGAGCAGCATAACATTGAGGTTCGTGGGTTTGGCACGTTCAAGATTCGGCAGCGCAAGACGCGCATGGCACGCAATCCGCGCACCGGAGACCCTGTGGAAGTCGCCGCGCGGCCGGTGCCTGTCTTCAAGCCCAGCAAGGAGTTGCGGGCGATGGTGGCGGAGGCGAGCGAGCGCGTCACACCCTGAATCGCGCCCCGCCGCCAGCCCGTCCCCCAGCGGCTCGGACTAACCGTCTGGGCCGCTTCGTTTTGCGCGGGGTAGCCACAAGTCTCCACATCTTCCGGGAGTGGTTCGTGCGTCAGCTGCTCATCCTCTGCATCGCCGTTCCGCTCGCCGCTCAGAGCGGCATGCCCGTGAAGTACGAAGTGTCGGTGCCATCGCCCGCAGCGCGGTTGTTCCACGTGAGCGCGGAGTTTCCCCCGGGCCGCAGGGATACGCTGTACGTGTCGCTCCCCGCGTGGAGTCCCGGCAATTACGAGATCCAGAACTATGCGAAATACGTGCGCCACTTCGCGGCGAAGACGCCGGCGGGTCGGGCGCTGTTCTGGGACCGGCTCGACAAGGACACGTGGCGCGTCGCGGCCGGCAGAAGCGAGCGTGTGACGGTGGAGTTCGACTACCTGGCCGACACCATCGATCTCTCGAGCGCACGCATCGTCGGCGACTTCGGCCAGTTTCTCGGCACGAACCTCTTCATGTTCGAAGAAGGCCAGTTGCAGCGTCCGGGGGAGGTCCGCTTCAGTCTGCCCGCGGGGTGGCAGGTCACCACCGCGCTCAAGAGCGCGGGCGGCGGTGTGTACACCGCGCCCAGCTACCACGACCTCGTGGACGCCGAGACGTTCGTCGGAAAGTACAGCCTCGATTCACTGCAGGCGGACGGCCGGTGGATCCGCATCGCCGTGTGGCCGGCCGATGCGTATACGCCCGCCGTCCAGCGCAACATGCGCGCGGACGTCGAGCGAATCGCGAAGACCGAGAACGCCATCTTCGGAGGACCGCCGTACGACGCCTACACCGTGTTCTTCAACGTGATTCGGGAGCCGATCAACTTCGGCGGCGGCCTCGAGCACAGCGCGTCGCAGTTCGACATCATGCCGCAGGGCGCCTTCGCGGACGCCGCCGGCACCTTCGGCGACTTCATGATTCCGCTCATGTCCCACGAATACTTCCATCTCTTCAACGTGAAGCGGATCCGCCCCGCGGAGATGTGGCCGTACGACTACCACGCGGAGCAGTACACGCCGCTGTTGTGGTGGTCGGAGGGCGCGACCGACTACTACTCCGACCTGACGAACATCCGCTCCGGGCTGTGGACGGCGGATCAGTTCCTGAGCAATGCCGGGCAAGACATGCAGCAGGTCGAGTCGGCGCCCGAGCCGTGGAGCGAAGAAGACGGGAGCGTCGCGACGTGGATCAAAGAGGTGTTCGTGAACAGCTCCCAACTCTACTATCCCAAGGGCGCGCTCACGGGCATGCTGCTCGATATTTCGATACGCGATGCCACCGACGATCGCCACAGCCTGGACGACGTGATGCGCGCCCTGTACACCCGCTTCTACCAGCGACAGAAAGGGTTCACGACGGCGGACCTGCTCGCGCTCCTGGGAGAGTTCGGGATGCCGGACGTCGACACGTTCTACCAGCGTTACATCAACGGGCGGGACCCGCTGCCCTACGAGACCGTCTTCCCGAAGGCGGGCATCGCGGTCGAGCGGCAGACGACCTCGAACCCGTTCCTGGGCGTGAACGCCCAGCCGAACGACCAGGGGAAGATGGTGGTGCAGGGCGTGGTCCCCGGGAGCGCGGCGGAGGCCGCGGGGCTCGCGCCCGGCGACGTGCTGTTGAAGATCGGGGAGGTGGAGCTCCGCCCGGAGGAGGACTGGGCGGTGAAGTTCCGCCAGCGCTATCACGGACGGGCGGGGGCGCCGCTCGCGATCGCAGTCCAGCGCGCCGCACAGCCCCTGACGCTCACCACCCAAGTCCGCGAGCGGACGGCCGTGTCATACAGCTTGAAGCTGCTCCCGTCGCCGAGCCCCAAGCAGGCGGAGATCTGGCGCGGCCTCACGGCCGGTTCCACGGGGAACTAAGGGCGGCTATCTTGCGAACAGCTATGGCCTCCACCACCGCGGCGACCGTCCGGGTGCGCTTCTTCGCCCGCTATGCGGAGCTCGTGGGGCGCAGCGAGGCCGCCGTGTCGGTGCCGCTTCCTGCCACCGTGCGCGACGTGCTGCACAGGCTGCGCGACGACGTCCCAGGCGCCCGCGCGCTGCCGGAGCAGCCGCTCGCGGCCGTGAACCTGAAGCAGGTGCGGCTCGACACGAGCGTCCAGGACGGAGACGAGGTGGCGCTGCTGCCACCCATTGCCGGCGGGTGACGCCGATGAGCCACCTGACACGAGAGCGCATTTCCCTCGACGCCCTGCTCGCCGCCGTCGCCTCCCCAACTTGCGGCGGTACGTGCGTCTTCCTGGGCACCGTGCGGAACGGCCCGGACGAGCACGGGGTGACGGCGATCGAGTACTCCGCCTACGAAGAGATGGTCGAGGCGGAATTCGCCCGCCTGCTGGCGGATGCCGGCACCCGTTGGCCGGACGCGCGCATCGCCGTGCGTCACCGACTCGGCACGATCGCCGCGGGCGAGGCGAGCATCGGCATCGCCGCCGCGGCGCCGCATCGCGCCCAGGCGTTCGACGCCTGCCGCTTCGTGATCGAGGAAGTCAAGAAACGGGTCCCGGTGTGGAAGAAAGAGATGCGCGTCGACGGAACTGAGGTGTGGGTGGACCCGTCGGGCCGACCGACCGCGAAGCCGTCGCATGTCTGAAGCCATTCGCGACACCCTGTCCCGCCCGCTCGCGAGCCTCCGGCTCTCGGTCACGGACCGCTGCAACCTGCGGTGCCGCTACTGCATGCCCGAAGACGACTATGTCTGGCTGCCCCGCGCCGCGATCCTCACGTTCGAGGAGCTCGAGCGCCTCGTGCGGATCTTCGCGGGGCTGGGCGTCCACAAGGTGCGACTCACGGGCGGGGAGCCGCTGTTGCGCCACGATCTCCCGACGCTGGTCCGGCTGATCGCGGGTCACCCAGAGGTCACCGATCTCGCGATGACCACCAACGGGCTCCTGCTCGCGAAGCACGCCGCGGACCTGCGGGCGGCGGGGCTGCGGCGGGTGACGGTCAGCCTCGACACGCTGCGCCCCGAGCGCATGCTCGCGTTCGCCAAGAGCGCACGGCACGCGGACGTGCTCGAGGGAATCGCTGCCGCGCGGGCGGCGGGATTCGCGACGCTCAAGCTCAACACCGTCGTGATCCGGGGCTTCAACGACGACGAGCTCGCGGACTTGATCGAGTTCGCCCGGTCGCGGGACGCGGAGGTGCGCTTCATCGAATACATGGACGTGGGAGGCGCTACCCGGTGGACGATGGACCAGGTCGTGTCGCAGCGCGAGATTCTTGAGGTCCTGGGTCGCCGCTACGGTCCCATCGAGCCACTGCGCGACGACGCCCGCGCACCGGCGGAACGGTTCCGGCTGCCCGACGGCGCCACCTTCGGCATCATCGCCTCCACCACGGCGCCGTTCTGCCGCACCTGCGACCGCAGCCGGCTCACGGCCGACGGCACGTGGCTGCTGTGCCTGTACGCCGCGCAGGGGGTCGATCTGCGCGAGCCGCTGCGCGGCGGCGCGACGGACGACGAGCTCGCGACGCTGATTCGCGACGTCTGGCGCGGCCGCGTGGACCGCGGCGCCGAGCAGCGGCTCGCCGTGGTGGACCGGGGCGTGCTCTACCCGAGCGCCTCGCTGCGCGCGGACCCGCACCGGGAGATGCACACGCGAGGGGGGTGATGGCACTCCACGTCGCGCTCGTCGAGCCGCAGATCCCTCCCAACACCGGCAACATCGCCCGCCTCTGCGCGGCGACCGGCACGCCCCTCCACCTGGTCGAACCCCTCGGCTTCTCGCTCGATGCCCCGGAGGTAAAGCGCGCCGGGCTCGACTATTGGGACGCCGTGGACCTGTGGGTGCATCGCGACTGGCATGCCTTTCGGGACGTGGTCTCGCGGGACCGTTGCTTGTATTTCTCGGCCCACGCGGAGCGGTCCTTCTGGACAGCGCCGTATCACGACCGCGCCGTGCTCGTGTTCGGGAATGAAAGCGACGGGTTGCCCGACCGGATTCGCGAGAAGCATGCGGACCGGTTGTACCGCATTCCCATGTTCGACACGGTGCGCAGTCTGAACCTCGCGACAGCCGTGGGGATCGTGCTGTACGAGGCGCTGCGGCAGCATGGGTGGGGTGACGGTCCGCCCCCGCACCGGTAAGTTTACGCGCCTCCACACCAGGGCTCGTTCCGCGTGCTGAACAAGATCACCGTCGTCGGCGCCGGCAATGTGGGCGCCACCGCCGCCCAACGGCTCGCCGAGCAGGAGCTGGCGCGCGCGGTCGTCCTCGTGGACGTGATCGAGGGCGTGCCGCAGGGCAAGGCCCTCGACCAATGGGAGTCGGCACCGATCGAGGGATTCGACACCCGCGTCGTCGGCGCCAACGACTACGGGCCTGCCGCGGGCAGCGAGCTTGTGGTCGTCACCGCCGGCATCGCCCGCAAGCCCGGGATGAGCCGCGACGACCTGGTGCGTACCAACGCCGACATCGTGAAGCAGGTGTCCCAGGAGATCAAGCGTCACTGTCCGAACGCGATCGTCGTCGTCGTGTCGAACCCGCTCGACGTGATGTGCTGGGTGACGAAGCAAGTGACCGGCTTCTCGCGCGAGCGCGTGTTCGGAATGGCGGGGGTGCTCGATACGGCGCGCTACCGGGCCTTCCTGGCCGAGGCACTGGACGTGTCGGTCGAAGACGTCCAGGCGATGGTGCTGGGCGGTCACGGCGACACGATGGTGCCCCTGATCTCCTACACGACGGTCTCGGGCGTTCCCGTCACGCAGCTGCTCGACCGGTCCACGCTCGACAAGATCGTCGAGCGCACGCGCAACGGGGGCGCCGAGATCGTGGCGCTTCTCAAGACCGGGTCGGCGTATTACGCGCCGTCGGCGGCGGTCGTGCAGATGGTCGCCGCGATCGCGCGCGACAAGAAGCGCGTGCTGCCGTGCGCGGCGTGGCTCGAGGGCGAGTATGGACTCTCGGGGATCTACTGCGGCGTCCCGTGCAAGCTGGGGCGGAAGGGACTGGAGCAGATCCTCGAGGTGAAGCTCGCGGCGGAGGAACAGGCGGCGCTGAAGAAATCAGCGGACGCGGTGAAGGAAACGATGGCTGCGGTGAACCTCTAACTCAAGCCTCGCCCCCGTCTCCTCTTGCGGCCTGCGGCTTGCGGCTTGCGACAGCCTTCAGATAATCCCGATTCAGCCGCGCGATGAAGTCGATCGAGATCTCTTTGGGACAGGCCGCCATGCACTCCCCATGGTTGGTGCACGCCCCGAACCCCTCCGCGTCCATCTGCGCCACCATGTTCACCACGCGGCTGGAGCGCTCCGGCTGGCCCTGGGGCAGGAGGCCCAGGTGCGAGGCCTTCGCGGCGACGAACAGCATCGCCGAGGCATTGGGGCAGGCGGCGACGCACGCGCCGCACCCGATGCACGCGGCGGCGTCCATCGCGAGGTCGGCGTCGCGCTTGGATACGGGGATCGAGTTGGCCTCGGGCGCGCTGCCGGTCCGCGCCGTGATGAAGCCGCCCGCCTGAATGAGGCGGTCGAACGCGGCGCGATCCACCACCAAGTCCTTGATCACGGGGAAGGCTCGGGCGCGCCACGGCTCGATCCACAGCTCGGCGCCGTCCGGGAACGTGCGCATGTGGAGCTGGCATACGGTGGTGGCGCGCTCGGGCCCGTGCGGCCGACCGTTGATCACCATCCCGCAGGAGCCGCAGATCCCCTCGCGGCAGTCGTGGTCGAACGCGATCGGCTCTTCCCGTCGCGCGATAAGCTGTTGGTTCAGCACGTCCAGCACTTCGAGGAACGACATGTCCGGGCTCACGTCCGCCACGTCGTAGCGCGCGAACCGCCCACGGTCCGCCGGACCGGCCTGCCGCCAGACGTGGAGGGTGACCTGCATTACTTGTAGCTACGCTGCGCGAGGTGCACGGTCTCGAACTCGAGCGGCTCCGGGTGCAGCACCGGCGCCCTCCCGGCTCCCGCGTACTCCCACGCGGCGACGTAGCTGAAGCGCGCGTCGTCGCGCTGCGCCTCGCCTTCGGGCGTCTGGTACTCCTCGCGGAAGTGGCACCCGCACGACTCCTCGCGCTGCAGGGCGTCGTGGCACATCAGCTCGGCGAACTCCAGGAAATCCGCGACGCGACCCGCGTGCTCCAGCGCCTGGTTCAAGTCCTCACCCTTGCCGCCGACGTAGACGTCGCGCCAGAACTCCTCGCGCAGTCCGCAGATCTGCTCGATGGCCGCGGCGAGGCCGGCCCCGTTGCGCGACATGCCGCAGCGGTCCCACATGATCCGCCCCAGCTCGCGATGGAAGGCGTCCACGCTCTTCCGGCCGTTCACCGCCAGCAGCCGCCGCACCCGGTCGCCGGTGTCCGCTTCCGCCTGACGGAAGGCCGGATGCGCGGTGTCGAGGCGGTCGAGCTTCATCTGCGCGAGGTAGTCGCCGATCGTGTAGGGGAGGATGAAGTAGCCGTCCGCGAGCCCCTGCATCAGGGCGCTCGCGCCGAGCCGATTGGCGCCGTGATCGGAGAAGTTCGCCTCGCCGATCGCGTACAGCCCGTCGACGGTGGTCATCAGGTTGTAATCGACCCACAACCCGCCCATGGTGTAGTGCGGGGCGGGGAAGATCCGCATCGGCCGCTCGAAGGGGTTCTCGGCCGTGATGCGCTCGTACATCTCGAACAGGTTGCCGTAGCGCTCGGCAATCACCGGGCGACCCAGCCGCGCGATCGCGTCGCGGAACTCGAGGTACACCCCATTGCCACCCGGCCCCACGCCCCGGCCTTCGTCGCACACCTCCTTCGCCCGGCGCGACGCGATGTCGCGGGGCGCGAGATTGCCGTAGCTCGGGTAGAGCCGCTCGAGATAGTAGTCGCGCTCGCTCTCGGGAATGTCGCCGGGGGCGCGCGTGTCGCCCGGCGCCTTGGGCACCCAGATGCGGCCGTCGTTGCGGAGCGACTCGCTCATCAACGTGAGCTTCGCCTGGTGGTGGCCGGTCACCGGGATACAGGTGGGGTGGATCTGCGTGAAGCCCGGGTTCGCGAACGCGGCGCCGCGCTTGTGGGCGCGCCAGATGGCGGTGACGTTGCAGCCCTTCGCGTTGGTCGAGAGGTAGTAAACGTTGGCGTAGCCGCCGGTCGCGAGCACGACCGCGTCCGCCGCGTGGGCGCTCACGGCGCCGCTCACGAGGTCCCGCACGATGATGCCCCGCGCCCGACCGTCCACCACGACGACGTCGAGCATCTCGGCGCGCGGATGCATCGTGACCTTGCCGAGGCCGATCTGGCGCGACAGCGCCTGGTACGCGCCGAGCAACAGCTGCTGCCCCGTCTGGCCGCGCGCGTAGAACGTGCGGGAGACCTGCACGCCCCCGAAGGAGCGGTTCGCGAGCAGCCCGCCGTACTCCCGGGCGAACGGTACGCCCTGGGCCACGCACTGGTCGATGATGCTCGCGCTGACCTGGGCGAGGCGGTACACGTTCGCCTCGCGGGCCCGGAAGTCGCCGCCCTTGATCGTGTCGTAAAACAGCCGGAACACCGAGTCGCCGTCGTTCTGGTAGTTCTTCGCCGCGTTGATGCCGCCCTGGGCCGCGATCGAGTGCGCGCGCCGGGAGGAGTCCTGGAAGCAGAAGCAGGAGACGCGGTAGCCGAGCTCCGCGAGCGACGCGGCGGCGGACGCCCCGGCGAGCCCGGAGCCGACGACGATGATCTCGTGTTTCAGCTTGTTCGCCGGGTTCACGAGCTTGATCTCGGAGCGGTGCCGCTCCCACTTCTCCGCCAGGGGACCCGACGGAATCTTCGCGCGCAACTCCATGATCAGCGAACCATCCCGAGGAGCACCGCGGCCGGAATGGAGACGTACCCGGCGGTGATGAGCCCGGCGATCACGGCAGCGGCGCCGCGCCGCCATCCCGCGGTCGGCGGCCGGTTCACGCCCAGCGTCTGGAACGCGCTCCACAGGCCGTGATAGATGTGCAAGCCGAGCACCACCATCGCCGCCAGATAGGCCGCGGCGACCGGCCACCGCGCGAAGCTCGCGACCAGGTTGTGATACACGTCGCCCGGGACGAAGCTCGGATTGGCGCGGCCGAACGTGAGATCGAGCAGGTGGTAGACCACGTAGGCGAAGATGATCACGCCCCCCCAGCGCATGGTGCGCGCCGCGAACGTCGTCTCGACCGGCTCGAGCCGGCGGTAGCCGACGGGCCGGGCACGCCAGCTCGCCTGCGTCACCGCGACCGCCGCCCAGATGTGGAGCAGGACCGAGCCGAGCAGCACGATCCGCGCGATCCACAGCAGCTGGCCGCGGGCGAAAAACGGCGCGCCGACCGTGCGCAGGCCCTCCGCGTACGCGTTGAAGGGCGCGGGGCCCTCGAACACCTTCAGATTGCCGAGCAGGTGCAGGACGACGAACAGGAAGAGGATCACGCCCGTGACGGCCATGAGCAGCTTCTTCCCGATCAACGAGCGGGCGAGGCGCGGCGTGACGGGTGACGGGGCGGGGGCGGGGGCGACGTCGAGTTGCGTCATGGACGGAGGGATGATACGCGCGGATGGGGGGGGCGTGCAAGCAAGCCGGTCGCACGCTAGACTCGAGCAGACGGTCACATCCAATCCTCTACGGTTCAGGAGCGTGCGATGGCCATCCAGACGTCCATCATCGTATCGACGACGTTCGACGTGCAGGGACGTCGCATCCGCGAATACAAGGGGGTCGTCCGAGGCATCACGGTGCGCGCGCCCACGATCGCCCAGGGCATTCTCGGCGGCTTGAAGAGCATCATCGGCGGTCAAATCGGCGCCTATACCGAGATGTGCGAACAGACGCGTCAGGCTGCCTACGACCTCATGATCGAGCACGCCCGCGAGCTCGGCGCGAACGCCGTCGTCGGGATGTGTTTTGACGCGTCCGAAGTCGCCAGCAAGGCGTCCGCCACCGAGGTGCTGTGCTACGGCACCGCGGTGGTGCTCGAGTAGGAACCCGGCGGCGGTTCGCCGGTGTTATTCGCAGATGACGCCCGAGGAGGCGCGCCTGCATCACAACGCCCCATGACCGACGTTACCACTCCCACGCAGCCCGGAGCCACTCTCCGCGAGGCAGCCGACCCGACCGAGCGCCCAGCCACGGCACGCCCGACCGTCGTCATCGTCGGCGCCGGTTTCGGCGGGCTGCGCGCGGCGCGCGGGCTCCGCAAGGCGCCGGTGGACGTCATCCTGCTCGACCGGCACAACTACCACCTGTTCCAGCCGCTGCTGTATCAGGTGGCGACCGCCGGGCTCGAGCCGGAGCAGATCGCCAAGCCCGTGCGGGCGATCCTGCGACGCCAGCGGAACTTCGAGTTCCGCATGGTGGAGGTGACGGGACTCGACGCCGAGGCGCGACGGATCATCACGGCGGAGGGCCCCGTCCCATACGACTATTTGATCCTCGCCGTCGGCGGCGAGACCAATTACTTCGGCCTGGAAAGCATCCCACGGCACGGCTTCGGCTTGAAGGACGTGCCGGACGCGATTCGCATCCGGAATCACGTGCTGCGCCAGTTCGAGCACGCGATGCTCGAAGCCAACGCCGAGCGGCGGCGCGCGCTCCTCACGTTCGTCGTGGTGGGCGGTGGACCGACGGGCGTGGAGATGGCGGGCGCCCTCTCGGAGCTGATACGACTCGTGCTCGTCAAGGACTACCCGCGCCTGAACATCAAGGACGTGCGAGTGCTGCTGCTGGAGGCGACGGACCGGCTCCTCGCCAGCATGCCGGCGCGGCTCCGCGAGGCGGCGGCCGAGACCTTGTGGCGCAAGCATGTCGAGGTCCGCTTCGGCGCCGCGGTCTCCGACTACGACGGCGACCGCGTACTCCTGAAGGGCGGGGAAGTGATCCCGGCGCGCTCGCTCATCTGGGCGGCAGGAGCCAAGGCGGTGGCGCTCACCGCACGCCTCGGGCTGCCGACGTCGCGCCAGGGACGCGTGCCGGTCGGGCCGACGCTGCAGGTGCCGGGGCATCCCGAGATCTCCGTGATCGGCGACGCCGCCTACCTCGAGGCTGCCGGAGAGCCGTTGCCGATGATGGCGCCCGTGGCGATCCAGATGGCGGAGACCGCGGTGACGAACATCCGCCGAGCGCTGCGCGCCGAGCCGCCGGTCGCGTTCCGCTACCGCGACCCCGGATCGCTGTCCACGATCGGTCGCAACGCGGCCGTCGCCTACATCCGGGGGATCGGCTTTACGGGGTTTCCGGCCTGGGTGGTGTGGCTGGTGGTGCACATCATCCAGCTGATCGGCTTTCGCAACAAGCTGTTCGTGCTGCTCAACTGGGCGTGGGATTACTTCTTCTTCGAGCGGGCCGCGCGCCTCATCACGACGATGGACTGATCAGTGGGGCGTGGGGCGGGGTGTTGGCCGGCGGGCGTACGTCCGGGTCCGGGCGCTCCGCACGCGCCGCACGACGCCGTTCCAGCCGCATTCGAGACACCAGCGTCGCTGCAGCGCCGGCAGCAGCCGGTCGAAGAAGCGGTTTCGGATGGCCACCATCTCGACGCCGCAGTGGGGACACAGGGAGCCCTGGGGGAGCAGCAGGTAGGCGACCGCCCCGATGATCGCGACGCGCATCAGCACGGTCGTGAGCAGGACCGCGACGACCAGCATGCTCCATCATAGCATGCGGCCGCCGGGGCGGCCACCTAGCCCCCGCGAACGAACTCGAGAATCCGCCGCTCCAGCTCCGCCAGCTCGACCGGCTTAACCAGCACCCGCTCCCGCGCCACCGGCGTATTGCCGGGCTCGGCCAGCTGCGACACGTCCCCGGAAAGGAACAGCACGCGCGCCGCCAAATGCGGCCGTTCGTCCTCCAGCCGGGCGAACAGCTCCACGCCGCTCATCCGCGGCATCCGGAGGTCGGCGAGAATGACATCCGGTTCGTGGAGCCCGAGCTGGGCCAACGCCGCCTCGCCATCGCTCGCCTCGTCCACCGCGGCACCGCGCCGCGTGAGAAACCGCGCCATGGGGCGGCGGACGCCCTCCTCATCGTCGACGAGCAGCACCCGCAGGCCGTCGAGGCTCACGTGCCCGCCACGCGCCACCGTTCCCTCGGGCCGGTCCGCCGGAGCGACCGCAGCCGGCAGCGAGAGCACGAAGCGGGCACCGCCCCCTTCGCCCGGCACCGGGACGAGGGTGAGGTCGCCGCCCCCCTCCCGCGCGATCTGACGCGAGATGTACAGGCCGAGGCCGGTGCCGCGCCGTCCCTTGGTCGTGGCGAACGGGCGGAACAGCCGCGCGGCGATCTCGGGGGGCACGCCGCGACCGTTGTCGGCGATCGCGACGCACACGCGGTCGTCCGAGACCCCGGTGTCGACCGTGAGCTGCCGGGGCGGCTGGATCGCCCGCAGCGCGTCGATGGCATTGGCGAGCAGGTTGACGACGACCTGCTCCAGCTTGATCGCATCGCCTTCCACCGGCGGCAGCGTGGCGTCGAGGTGGCCACCCACGGTCACCTCGTCCACTCCGAACCGATAGGAGACGAGGTCCAGCGCCCCACGCACCACTTCGTTCAGGTTGACGTGCGCGACCTGGCGTTCGGTGGCGCGCACGAACCGCAGCAGCCCGCGCAGCAGCTTCGTCGCCCGCCGCGTCTGGCGGAGGATCTGGGTCATCTCGCCCCGATGTTCCTCGGAGATGGTCGGGTCCGCGAGCCGGTTCTCGGCGTGCACCGCGATCGCCATCAGCGGGTTGCTCACCTCGTGGGCGACGCCCCCGAGCAGCTCGCCCGCCGCCGCGAAGCGGCCCTGCTCCTCCGCACGGTCGCGGAGCACGCGCGTCATGTCGTTGAAGTGCTGTACCAGCCGCCCGACCTCGTCGGCCCGCCGCACCGGGAGCGCCGTGTTGAGGTCGCCCTCCGCGACCCGCGCGAGCCCCGTCTCGAGCTCCCGCAACGGGTCCCAGATGCGCCGGCGCAGGATGGAGAGCGTGAGGGCGATCGCGGCGCCGCCCAATACGAGCCACAGCAGCGTGACCCGCAGCGCTTCGGTCACCGCCGCTTCGAGCGCCTGGTCGCGCGCGAGCAGGTACTCGTGCGTGAGCCGGCCCGCTGCCAGCTCCGACTGGCCGGTCGCGCGATCGCGCCGCGTCGCCGCCCGGACGTGGGTAACGAGGTACACGGGGAGCGCGCCGGCGTAGGTCCCGGCGACGAGCGCGAGGCACAGGAGCGTGACGCGCAGGCTGAGGCTCGCGCGGCGGGGTCGCAATACCGAGAGCAAGGGAGGAGTACCCCGGCGCTAAGATAACCCGCGACTGGCGGGTTGGCCCGCGACCCACCACATTCCCCCCCGCGCCCCCCCTCCAGACGTCGGAAGCGAGGTCGGCATGGCGAACGATGCTGGCGGCCGGATGAAGGTCGTGATCTACTACGCGGTATGGGCCACCCTCTGCGCCGCGGCAGCGGGGGTGGCGATCTCCTTCATCCACACCTGGTTTTTCAGCTACAACCCCGGCCGGTCCTGGGTCGTCCACACGCTCGTGAGCGACCTCGTGGCCGCTGTGCTGCTCGCCGCCGGGCAGGGGGCCGTGGCGCTCGTGACGGGAAGCCTGCTCGCCCAGCTGGGACGCGGGCTCCAGCAGACCGTGCTGCTCGGGCTGCTCGTCGGGGCGTTCGACTTCGTGATGGACTTCGTGCAGATGGCCGTGCCCGCGACCGAACTGGGGTGGGTCCCCGACATCCTGATTCTGGCGGCCGTCACCATCGCCATCACCGCGCTGGGCTCTAGAGCTTCGGCAGCGTGATGCCCGTCTGCGCCTGGTACTTGCCCTTCTTGTCCTTGTAGCTGACCTCGCACTCGTCGCCCTCGTCCGCCGTGAAGAACAGCACCTGCGCGATCCCTTCGTTCGCGTAGATGCGCGCCGGCAGCGGCGTCGTGTTGGAGATCTCGAGCGTCACGTAGCCTTCCCACTCCGGCTCGAACGGGGTGACGTTCGTGATGATGCCGCACCGGGCGTAGGTGCTCTTGCCGACGCAGATGGTCAGGACGTTGCGGGGAATGCGGAAGTATTCCACCGAGCGCGCCAGCGCGAACGAGTTGGGCGGGACGATGCAGACGTCACCCGCGAACTCCACGAACGACTTCGGGTCGAACTGCTTGGGATCGACCACCGCCGACAGCGCGTTCGTGAAGATGCGGAATTCCGGCGCGACGCGCATGTCGTAGCCGTAGGACGAGAGGCCGTAGGAGATCACGCCGGCACGCCCGGACGCTTCGACGAACGGCTCGATCATGCGGTGCTCATGCGCCATGCGCCGGATCCAGCGATCGGACTTGATGGACATGGCGCGCCAATATATCGGCGGCGTCGACACTTACGCCACTCGATTCGGTTGACAAGGGTGGCGCGCGGGAATTACGTTTCGGCGGGTCAAGTGAATTTTTTCACGAACTCATGAACCAGCCCTATCTCTCCTTCCTCATCCTGCTCGCCTTCGTCGCGTTCAACGCGGCGTTGCTCATCGGCCTTTCCCATCTGCTGACGCCGCGCCGACCCACGATCCTGAAGGACATGCCCTACGAGAGCGGCATGCCCCCGCTCGGCAACGCGCACGAGCGTTTCTCGGTAAAGTTCTACCTCGTCGCGATGCTGTTCATCGTCTTCGATCTGGAGACGGTGTTTCTCATTCCGTGGGCGACGATCTACCTGGGGAGCGGTGCGGGGGGGACAGGGGGGGCAGGGGGAGGCCCGGGCACCGGGTTCCTGCTCGTCGAGATGCTCGTGTTCATGCTGATCCTCGCGGTCGGATACGTCTATGTGTGGAAGCGGGGGGCCTTACAATGGGATTGAAGCGTCGAGAGGAACAACGTCGAGGGAAGACGTCGAGGAGAACCGTCGACGACGCTCCGCGACGATTCCCCTCGACGCTGTGACTCTCGACGCTTTTCCTCGACGAGGTTCGTTTAAATGAAGCACGTGATCGAGACGAAAGAGGTGTCCGGCAGCCCGAACTGGCTCACCACCCGCTTCGAAGAGCTGATCAAGTGGGTGTTGCAGGTGACGCGCGTCGATAAGGCCGTCAACTGGTCGCGCGCCAACTCCCTGTGGCCGATGCCGTTCGGCACGGCGTGCTGCGCCATCGAGTTCATGGCCACCGCAGCGAGCCGCTTCGACTTCGCGCGCTTCGGGATGGAGCGCCAGGCGTTTTCCCCCCGCCAGGCCGATGTGCTCATCTGCGCGGGGCGGCTGCCCTTCAAGCTCGCCCCGGTGATCCGCCGGATCTACGACCAGATGCCGCAGCCCAAGTGGGTGATCTCGATGGGCGCCTGCGCGTCCACGGGCGGCATCTTCGACAACTACGCCATGGTCCAGGGGATCGACACGATCGTGCCCGTGGACGTGTATGTCCCCGGCTGCCCCCCGCGGCCCGAAGGCCTGCTGTACGGGGTGCTGCTCCTCCACAAGAAGATCAAGGGCGAGTCGCTGCTCGATCCGGCGCTGCGGCAGGAGCAGCCGCTCGACGAGCGCGGCCTGCGGCTCCCGCCCGAGACGATCGACGAGATCTCCGAGCCGTTCGGCAACTCGGTCCACCAGTTCCGCTCGGCGTGAACGCCTCCGTCGACGCCCTGCGAGCGACCTTCTCCACCGCGATCGGCCGCGCGGTCGAGTCGTGCGGCGATACGATCGTGTACGTCGCGGTCGACCGGCTGCGCGACGTGCTGAGCTGGCTGCGCGACACGCCCGGCCAGCAGTACGACTACCTCGTCGACGTCACGGCCGTCGAATACCGCGACCGCGAGCGGCCGCTGGAGGTCGCCTACCAGCTGCGCTCACTCGAGCGCCGGGTCGACCTGCGCGTGAAGGTAGAGCTCGATCCGCGGGGTGACCTCACCGTGGACTCGGTCGTGCCGCTGTGGCGCGGCGCGAACTGGCTGGAGCGCGAGGTCTACGACATGTTCGGCGTGACGTTCCGGGGCCATCCCGATCTGCGGCGCATCCTGATGTGGGAGACCTACGCGGAAGGATATCCGCTGCGCAAGGACTTCCCGCTGCGCGGGCGGTTCAGCCGGGCCGAGCAGGTGCGCCAGGCGCTCACCGCCAACCCCGAGGCGCACTACTCGCTGGAGGAGCTCTCGATCGCCGACGGCTTCGCCGAGCTGCCCGAGGACATGAAGGAGCGCTTGCGGCGCGGCGAGCGGGGTAAGCTGCCGCATTCCGAATGAGCAACCGCACCGTCGAGCTGGAGCTCGCGACCCCGGGGGTGGACGCCGCAGGGAACGCCGTCCGGGTGCCGCTCGGCGTCGAGCCCGAGCTCGCGGGCGAGCACATGCTCCTCAACCTCGGGCCCCAGCATCCCGCCACCCACGGCGTGCTGCGGCTCGTGGTCGAGCTGGACGGCGAGACCGTGGTGCGCGTCATTCCGCACCTCGGGTACCTGCACTCGGGCTTCGAAAAGCTCGGCGAATACCGGCACTACAACCAGATCATCCCGCTCACCGACCGCACGGATTACCTCTCGCCGATGGCCAACAACGTCGGGTTCGCGCTGGCGGCGGAAAAGCTCATGGGCATCGCGATCACCCCGCGCTGCACCGTGCTGCGGCTGATCGCCTGTGAGATGAGTCGCATCATCTCCCACATGGTGTGGCTCGGCACCACCTCGATCGATCTGGGCGCCTTCACCCCCTTCCTGTGGGCGTTCCAGGAGCGCGAGCGCATCTACAACCTGCAGGAGATGTGGACCGGGGCGCGGCTCACGACGAGCGTGACCCGCCTGGGCGGCATGATGGCCGATGTCCCGGACGGATTCGTCGAGGGGCTGCGGCATTTCACCCGGACCTTCCCCCGGACGCTCGCCGAGATCGACCGGGTGCTGACGCGCAACGCCGTGTGGGTGGGGCGCACCCAGGGCGTCGGCGCGCTCACGGCCGCGGAGGCCATCAACTACTCGCTGTCCGGCCCCATGCTGCGCGCCAGCGGCGTCTCGTACGACGTGCGCAAGGACAAGCCCTACCTCGACTACGAGACGTACGAGTTCGACGTGGTGGTGGGCGAGCACGGCGACGTGTACGACCGCTACCTGGTGCGGCTCGAGGAGTGCCACCAGGCGAACCGCATCCTGGCGCAGGCGCTGGAGCGGCTCCCCGCCGGCCCCGTGAACGTCGCCGACCCCCGTGTCATCCTCCCGCCCAAGTCGCGCGCCATGAACGACATGGAGGCGATGATCTACCACTTCAAGCAGGTGATGGAGGGCGTGAAGGCGCCGGTGGGCGAGGCCTACGTGGGGATTGAGAACCCGAAGGGCGAGCTGGGCAATTACCTGGTTTCGGACGGCACGGCGAAGCCGGTGCGGTGGCGGATCCGGCCGCCGTCGTTCATCAACCTGTCGGCGCTTCCCAAGATGGCGGAGGGCCACCTGTTGAGCGATCTGATCGCGATCAACGCGTCGGTCGACATCGTCATGGGCGAGGTGGATCGATGAGCGTGACGGCACACCCGGCGCCGGGTACCGAGGAGTACCAACCCGTCTTCACCGGCAGGATCCTGGACCAGCTGCACGAGATCCTCACCCGCTATCCCGCGAAGCAGGCGGCACTGCTGCCCGCGCTGTGGCTGGTGCAGCAGGCGCGCGGCTGGATCTCGGACCGCAACATGACCGAGGTGGCCGAGGTGCTCGGCCTCACGCCGGCCTACGTGAAGGGCGTGGTGACGTTCTACACGATGTTCCACCAGCACCCGGTCGGGAAGCACTTCGTGCAGGTGTGCACGACCTCGCCCTGCAACCTGTGTGGCGCCGAGGCCGTGGTCCGGGCGCTGCTCGACGCGACCGGCGCCAAGGAGCTCGGGGCGACGAGCCCCGACGGCAAGTGGACGGTGATCGAAGTGGAATGCCTCGGCGCCTGCGGGTTCGCGACGCCCGTGCTCATCGACGACGACTTCATCGAGAGCGTGACGCCGGAGAAGGTCCCGGCGCTTGTGAGGAAGTACAAATGAAACGCGGAACGCGGAAGTCGGAACGCGGAACAGCTGGAGCTGCTTCGCTCCGCCGATCGAGTTCCTGCTCTCGAGGCTCGCCCGATTTGTTCCGCGTTCCGCGTTTCGCGTTCCGCGTTCTGCGGGGGGAGGGGTGATGGGATTCCCCCACAAACCGCATCCCAAAGAAACGGTGCTCCTGTCCAAGCACTTCGGCGAGGTCGACGCGCGCACCTACAAAGGCTGGGTGAAGCGCGGCGGCTACGAGGTCCTGCGCCAGGCGTTGACGATGGAGCCGGCGAAGGTCACCGACGTCGTGAAGGAGTCGGGGCTGCGCGGACGGGGCGGGGCCGGGTTCCCCACCGGCCTCAAGTGGTCGTTCATGCCCAAGGAGAAAAAAAAGCCGCACTACCTGTGTGTGAACGCCGACGAGTCGGAGCCGGGAACCTTCAAGGACCGCGAGATCATGCGGTGGACACCGCACGCCCTGCTCGAGGGTACCGCCGTCGCGGCGCACGCGATCCAAGCCGAGGTGGCCTACATCTACATTCGGGGCGAGTTCACCGAGCCCTACGCGATCATGGAGCGGGCACTGACCGAGGCGAACGCGGCCGGCGTCTTCGGCAAGATCAAGATCCACCTGCACCGCGGCGCGGGCGCCTACATCTGCGGTGAAGAGACGGCGCTCATGAACTCGATCGAGGGCAAGCGCGGCAATCCGCGGATCAAGCCGCCCTTTCCCGCCGCGTTCGGCGTGTTCGGCATGCCCACGACCATCAACAACGTCGAGACGCTCGCGGCGGTGCCGCACATCCTCCAGAACGGCGCGGCCTGGTACAAGGGACTCGCACTCTCGAGCCCGAAGAGCACCGGCACGAAGCTGTTCTCGGTGTGCGGCCACATCCAGAAGCCCGGCAACTACGAGGTCACGATGGGTTTTCCGCTCAAGGACCTGCTGTACGAGCTGTGCGGCGGGATGCCGCCGGGGCGGACCCTCAAGGCCTGCATCCCGGGCGGCTCGTCCGTCCCCATCCTGAACCGGGAAGAGAGCGAGCGCTGCCTGCTCGACTACGAGGGCGTGGTCGAACAGGGCTCGATGCTCGGCTCGGGCGGCGTGATCGTGTTCGACGACTCGGCGGACATGGTCTACCAGATCATGCGCCTGGCGCGCTTCTACGCGCACGAGTCCTGTGCCCAGTGTACGCAGTGCCGCGAAGGCACGGCGTGGGCCACCAAGATCCTGGAACGCATTCTCGCAGGGCAGGGCAAGGCGGCCGACCTCGACCTGCTCCTCGATCTCTCCGAGAACATGACGGGCAAGACGATCTGCGTGCTCTCCGATTCCTGCGCCGCCCCGATCGTGTCGGGGATCAAGAAGTTCAGGAGCGAGTTCGAAGCCTACCTCTCCGGGAACAAGCACCCGGTGCTGGCGGCCTGATGCCCGACGACGTGGTCAATCTCACCATCGACGGGGTGCCGCTGAGCGTGCCGAAGGGGACGCTCGTCATCGAGGCCGCGAAGCAGGCGGGCGTGCTCGTCCCCCACTACTGCTATCACCCGGGGCTTCCCGTCGCGGGCTTGTGCCGCATGTGTCTCGTGGAGATCGAGAAGCAGCCCAAGCTCGCCATCGCGTGCGCCACGCAGGCGACCGAGGGCATGGTGGTGAAGACGCAGGCGGAGCAGGCGAAGCGCGCCCGCACCAGCGTGCTCGAGTTCCTGCTCATCAATCACCCGCTCGACTGCCCGATCTGCGACCAGGCGGGCGAGTGCGAGTTGCAGGACTTCACGTTCCAGGAAGGCCGCCCCGCGACGCGCTACAGCCCCGACTATGCCAAGCGCTTCAACCCCGTCGAGGACTTCGGGCCCGACGTGCTGTACGTCCCCAACCGCTGCATCCTGTGCACGCGCTGCGTGCGCTTCATGGAGGACGTCGCCAAGGAGCCCGTGTTGAACGTGTCGGAGCGGGGCGACCGGGCGTACATCGGGATCCATCCGGACGAGCGGCTCGATCACCCCTGGGCTGGCAACGTCGTCGATCTCTGCCCGGTGGGCTCGCTCCTCTCGAAAGACTTCCTGCACAAGGCGCGGGCCTGGGAGCTCGACAAGACGGCGGCGGTGTGCACCGGCTGCTCGCAGGGATGCAACGTGACGCTCGACACGCGCGAGAACGTCGTGGTGCGGGTGCGCCCGCGCCCCAACCTCGAGGTGAACCGCTACTTCATCTGCGATCACGGTCGGATGAACTACCGCTGGATGAATCGCGGCGACCGGATCGAGGCGCCGCTCGTGCGGCGGGACGGCGAGCTGCGCGCCACGGATTGGGACGAGGCGGTCGAGCACGTGGCCACACGGCTGCGGGGCGCGGCCGGCCGTGCGGTGGCGCTCGTCTCGCCGCGCGCGTCGACGGAGGCGCTGTTCCTCGCGCGCGAGCTGCTCGGAGGGGGGGGAGCGGGGCTCGACTGGACGGGCGCCTTCCAGGTCGTGATGGGAGAGGAAGCGCCGCTTCCCGGCGTGCCGGACCTGGCGCTCCGAGCCGAGCGGGCGCCCAACGGCACGGGGGCGGAGCTGCTGGGCTACCGTCGCGACTATCCCGCGGTGCTGGCGGCGGCGGAATCGGCCGCCGTGGTCCTCGTGCTCGATGAGCCCGAGGTCGCGGTGCGCACGGCGGGGGCGCTGATCTATGTGGGAACGGTGCTCCCCGAAGGCGCGCGTGGCGCCGAGGCGGTGCTGCCGATCGCCAACGTCGCCGAGGAGGACGGGACGTTCGTCAACCGCGACGGGCGCGTGCAGCGCTACTTCCAGGCCAAGCCGGCGCCCGGGATGGCCCGCCCGGCGTGGTGGGTGCTCTCGGAGCTCTTGGTCACGCTGCGGCGCGGCGAGCACCTGACGAGCGCCTCAGCGGCCTTCGACGTGTTAGCAGAAAGGGTCGCGCCGTTCGCGGGGCTCTCCTACTCGAGCGTCGGGCTCGTGGGCCGGCGGGTGAGCGTCGGCGCGGGAGTGCCGGCGTGACGTTCTTCATCGTCAGTTCGATCATCAAGATCATCGTGGTCTTCACCGCGATCATGGTGGGCGTGGCCCTGCTCACGCTCGCCGAGCGGCGCATCTGTGCCTGGATGCAGGATCGGCTCGGTCCGAACCGCGTGGGCCCGCAGGGACTGCTGCAGCCCGCGGCCGACGGCCTGAAAAATCTGATGAAGGAGGAGACGCTCCCCGCGCAGGCCGACAAGGCGCTGTTCCTGCTGGCGCCGGCCATGTCCTTCGTGCCGGCGCTGCTCGCGTTCGCGGTGATCCCCTTCGCCGCACCGCTCCCCACCCGCTGGGGCGACGTCGACATGGTCGTCGCGAACCTGCCGGTCGGCTTCCTCTACATTCTCGCCTTCGGTTCGCTCGGGGTGTACGGCATCGTGCTCGCGGGGTGGTCGTCCAACAACAAGTACTCGCTCCTGGGCGGGTTGCGGGCCTCGGCGCAGATGATCTCCTACGAGATCGCGATGGGGATGAGCACGGTGGCGGTCCTGCTCCTCGCCGGGAACGTGACGCTCACCGACGTGATCGCGCGGCAGTCCTCGTCGCTCTTCACGTGGAACGTGTTCCCGCTCTCGCTCGCCTTTTTCATCTTCGTCGTCGCCGCGTTCGCCGAGACCAACCGGCTGCCGTTCGACCTGCCGGAGGCGGAGGGCGAGCTCATCGCCGGGTATCACACCGAGTACAGCGCGATGAAGTTCTCGATGTTCTACATCGCCGAGTACTCGAACATGGTGACGGCGTCCGCGCTGATGACGACGTTGTTCTTCGGCGGCTGGGACATCTGTCCGTGATCGCGACCGCCATCTGGTTGCTCCACGACCGGCTCGCCTGGACGTACGACACGCGGTTCGCGCTGACGCTGTTCGCCCTCAACGCGCTGCTCGCGATCCCGCTGTTCTTCGTGCTCGACCGCGGGCACATCGTCGCGGGGTCGGTGGCGCCGGAAGGCGGGCGCGCCTGATGGCGATCGGCGTCAAGGTGATGCGGCGGCCGGGGGCGCAGGTGTCGTACGTGCGTGCCACGCTCAAGGCCATGGTGCTGACGCTGCAGCACTTGTTTCGGCCCAAGGTCACGATGCAGTACCCCGAGGAGAAGAGCACCCGGGACTGGACGCTCTCCCCGCGCTGGCGGGGCACGCACCGCATGCTCACCGACGAGCAGGGACGCGCCAAGTGCGTGGCCTGCGGGTTGTGCCCGCAAATCTGTCCCGCCAACTGCATCAAGCTCGTGCCCGGCGAGGACGAGCAGGGCAACCGCTATCCGCTGATCTACGAGATCGATGAGTTCCGCTGCGTGTTCTGCGGCTACTGCCAGGAGGTCTGCCCCGAGGAGGCCATCCACGTGGGCGTGCACTACGAGAATTCCGAGTTCTCGCGGGACCGGTTCGTGTACGACCTGGAGCGCCTGTGCGCGCAGACGCACCCCGTCTCGACGCTGTGGGACCCGTCCGATCCGAAGGGCGAATAGGCCATGAGCGGGAGCGTGATCATCTTCTGGGCGTTCGCGGGTCTCGCGATCGGGAGCGCCGTCTTTTGCATCACCCGCCGCAGCGCGGTGGCGAGCGCCCTGTGGCTCGTGGTCACGCTGTTCTCGCTCGCCGCGCTGTTCGTCGTGCTCGACGCCCAGTTCATCGCCGTGCTCCAGGTGCTGGTGTATGCCGGCGCCATCATGGTGCTGTTCCTGTTCGTCATCATGCTGCTCAACCTGGGCCGCCAGGCCGCCACCGACATCAAGGGGCCACTGGGCCTGGCCGTGGGCGTGGCGCTCGCGGGCGTGCTGGGCTTCCAGCTCGGCGTGCTGCGGGTGGCGGGTCCTCCGGCGGCGATCCTCCTGCCGCCGGACGCGATGGCCCGCGCGGCCGCAGAGCAGGGGATAGTGGGGAGCGTCGCGCGCCCGCTGTTCGACGCGTATCTCGTGCCGTTCGAAATCACGAGCGTACTGCTGCTCGCTGCCATCGTAGGCGCGGTCGTCCTGGCCAAGCGTAGGCTGTGATGCTGCTCGGCCCCGCCCTCCTCGTCTCGGCCGTGCTGTTCGCGCTGGGCGTCGCCGGCGTGCTGCTGCGCCGGAACGCGATCGTGATCTTCATGTGCGTCGAGCTGATGCTCAACGCCGTGAACCTCACGTTCGTGGCGCTGGCGCAGCGGCTCGGCGTCGCCGGCCAGGTATTCGTGTTCTTCGTGATGGCGGTCGCGGCCGCCGAGGCCGCCGTCGGCCTCGCGATCATCCTCGCCATTTACCGCCACCGCCAGACGCTGAATCTCCAGAACATCAACCTGCTGAAAGGGTGATGCCCGGCTCGCTGCTCGACGCCCTCTGGCTGGTGCCGGCATTGCCGCTCGCGGGCTTCGTGCTGAACGGCGCCCTGGCGCTCACCCGACCCGGGGCGAAGCGCGCGGTATCGCTGATCGGCGTCGGTGTGCTGCTCCTCGCCTTCGCTGCCGCGGCGGGCGCCGTGGTGGGGTTCGCGCGGCTGCCGGGCGGCGAGCCGGTCGTACAGCGCTACTGGGAATGGCTGCCGGTGGGCGACCTGCAGGTCCATTTCGCGCTGCAGCTCGACCGGCTGTCGGCCGTGATGATCCTCGTGGTCACCGGCGTCGGCGCGTTGATCCACCTGTTCAGCGTGGGCTACATGCACGACGATCCGGGGTACGCGCGCTACTTCGCGTATCTCAATCTGTTCGTGTTCTTCATGCTGATGCTGGTGCTGGGCGCGAGCTTCCCGGTGATGTTCGTCGGCTGGGAAGGAGTGGGGCTCTGCTCCTACCTGCTGATCGGGTTCTGGTTCAACGAGCAAGTCAATGCCGACGCCGGGAAGAAGGCGTTCATCGTCAACCGCATCGGGGACGTCGGGTTCCTGGTGGCGATGTTCCTGCTGTTCCGCGCCACCGGGTCGCTCGACTTTGGCGACGTGTTCTCCCGCGCCGCCGGCACCTTTCCCCCGGGCGGCGCGCTGATCACCGCCATCACGCTGTTCTTGTTCCTCGGCTGCACCGGTAAATCCGCCCAGATCCCCTTGTACACGTGGCTCCCGGACGCGATGCAGGGCCCGACGCCGGTCTCGGCCCTGATCCACGCCGCCACGATGGTCACGGCCGGCGTGTACCTCGTGGCGCGCTGCGGCGTGCTGTTCGCACTCGCGCCCGTCGCGAGTGCCGTGGTGGCCGGCGTCGGCGCCCTCACCGCGCTGTTCGCGGCGACCATCGCCCTGAAGCAGTGGGACATCAAGCGGGTGCTCGCCTATTCGACCATCTCGCAGCTCGGCTACATGTTCCTCGGCGTCGGCACGGGAGCGCACGCCGCCAGCATCTTCCACCTCGCGACGCACGCGTTCTTCAAGGCGCTGCTCTTCCTGGGCTCGGGCAGCGTGATTCACGCCTTGCACCATGCCTATCACGCGACGCACGCCCATGACGATGCCCAGGACATGCGCAACATGGGCGGCCTGCGGCACCAGCTCCCCTGGACCGCGTCCCTGATGTGGATCGCGACGCTCGCGATCTCGGGGTTGCCGCCCCTGGCCGGCTTCTTCTCGAAAGACGAGATCCTGAGCGCGGCCTTCGCACAGGGTGCGGTCCGCCCGATCTGGTACGCGTTCTGGGCCATGGGCATCGCGGCCGCCCTGCTCACTGCGTTCTATATGACCCGGCTGATGCTCTACACCTTCCACGGCCCGAACCGGACCGGAGAAGGCGCCCGGGCTCACCTCCACGAGGCCCCGTGGGTGATGACCGGGCCGCTCATCGCGCTGGGCGGGCTGACGCTCGCGGGCGGCGCGCTCAACGTGTCGCCGCTGTTCGGCGGGGGCGCGTGGCTGCACCGCTGGCTCGAGCCCGTCACCGTGGCCGCCGACCGCCTGCAACCCGCGGTCGAGCTGTCGCGTGCCACCGAGTGGGCGCTCGTCCTCGGCGCCGTGGCGGTGGCCGGGCTCGGCATCTTCGGCGCCCTGCGACTCCTCAAGCCGGAGGCGCTGGTGCCGGCGCGGCTCGCGCCACCCGAGACCGGGCTGGGCCGCGTGCTCTGGAAAAAGTGGTACGTGGACGAGCTGTACGACGCCGTCCTCGTGCGGCCCGTGATGTGGTTGTCACGCGAGGTCCTGTGGAAGGTCGTCGACGCCCGGCTGGTGGACGGCCTGCTCGTGAACGGCAGCGCCGTCGCGTCCCGCGCGCTCGGGTGGGTGGGGAGCCGGCTGCAGACCGGCGAAGTCGGCTTCTACGTGGTGCTGTTCGTGATCGGCGTCCTGGCCGTGCTCGGCGCGGCGGTGCGGTAACCCATGTACGAGCGAGCGGTGCTCACCGCGCTGATCGGGTGGCCCGCGTTGGCAGCGCTGCTCGTGCTGCTCGTGCCGACGCGCTGGGCGAAGCACGTCGCGCTCGCCGCGAGCCTCGCCGAGTTCGCCATCGCACTGCCCTTGTGGTGGACCTTCGTGCCCGCGGGCGGCATGCAGTTCCAGCTCGATCTCCCGTGGATTCCCGCCTGGGGGATCCGCTACGCCGTCGGGGTGGACGGGATTTCGCTGTTCCTCGTCCTGCTCACGACCTTTCTCGTGCCGCTCTCCGTGCTGGGGAGCTACAGCTACATCACGACGCGCGAGCGTGGTTTCTACGCCCTGATGCTCGTGCTCACGGCGGGAATGCTCGGGGTGTTCGTCTCGCTCGATCTCTTCCTGTTCTACGTGATGTGGGAGGTCATGCTGATCCCGATGTACTTCATCATCGGGGTGTGGGGAGGGGAGAACCGCCTGTACGCGGCCATCAAGTTCTTCGTGTACACGTTCTTCGGGTCGCTCCTGATGCTGGTCGCGATCCTCGCCCTGGTGTATCTCACGGCCCAGCGCACAGGGGTGTACTCGTTCTCCTACCCCTACCTGATGGCGCACCTGGGCGCGCTCGGCCCCGTCGCCTTCTGGTTGTTCGGCGCGTTCTTCCTGGCGTTCGCGATCAAAGTCCCGATGTTTCCGTTTCACACGTGGCTGCCGGACGCGCACGTCGAGGCGCCGACCGCCGGCTCCGTGCTCCTCGCGGGGATCCTGCTGAAGATGGGCACGTACGGGTTCCTGCGCTTCGCCGTGCCGTTCTTCCCGCAGGTGGCCCTGCACCCGGCGGTGCAAATGGCGATCGTCGTGCTGGCGCTCGTCGGGATCATCTACGGCGGTCTGGTCGCGATGGTGCAACCCGACTTCAAGAAGCTGATCGCGTACTCGTCGGTCGCCCACCTCGGCTTCGTGATGCTCGGCATCTGGGCGCTCACGCTGCAGAGCGTGCAAGGGGCGCTCCTGGTGATGATCAATCACGGCATTTCGACGGGCGCGCTGTTCTTTCTCGCCGGGATGCTGTACGAGCGGCGCCACTCGCGCCTGATCGCCGCCTTCGGCGGGATCGCGAGAGTCGTGCCGCTGCTCGCGGCGGTGCTGACGCTCGTGTCGCTTTCTTCGATCGGGCTCCCGGCCACCAACGGGTTCGTGGGGGAGTTCCTCATCCTGCTCGGCGCCTTCCGGACCTACCCGGTGGCGGCCACGATCGCCGTCGGCGGCGTGATCGTCGCCGCCATGTACCTGCTGCCCGCGCTGCAGCGCGTGATCTACAACCCGCTCGATAAGCCGGAGAACGAGCGGCTGCCCGACCTGACGCCGCGCGAGCTGGCGGTGCTGCTGCCGCTCGTCGCGTGCATCGTGTGGATCGGGGTGTACCCGAAGCCGATCCTGCGGCGGACGGAGCCGGCCGCGCTGCAGTTCATCCAGTCGGTGCGCGCCTCCGCCGCCGCCATGACGGCCGGCCGATGAATCTCGATCTCTCGAGCTACGCCGACCTGATGACGGCGCTCGCCCCGGAGCTGGTGCTTACGGCCGCCGGGCTCGGCGTGCTGCTGCTCGTGGCGTGGCGTCATCGCACGGTCGCCGACCTGCGCGCGGCGGGCGCGGCGACCCTCGCGGGCCTCGGGGCCGCGGCGGTGACGGCCTGGTGGCTGTGGTGGAACGGTGCGCACGCGGTGGGCATCCCGGCCATGATCGCCGCCGACGACTTCCGCTTCGTGTCCGATTGGCTGCTGCTCGGCACCGCCGCGCTCACGGTCCTCGTCTCGTTCCACTACCTCGAGCGCGAGCACCTGCTCGCCCCCGAGTATTACGTCCTGGTCCTGTTCGCGACGCTGGGTATGATGCTGATGGCGGGCGGCGAAGATCTGATCGTGGTGTTTCTCGGTCTCGAGCTGATGAGCGTATGCGTCTACGTGCTCGCGGGGATCAACCGCCACAGCGCCCCCGCCGCCGAGGCGGCGCTCAAGTACTTCCTGCTCGGGGCGTTCGCGTCCGGCTTCCTGCTGTATGGGATCGCGCTCGTGTACGGCGCGACCGCGACCACCAACCTGACGCTGATCGGCGTGCAGATCCGCACGCTCAGCCTGCAGTCGAACGCGATGCTGCTGATCGGCCTGGGATTGCTGCTCGTCGGGTTCGGGTTCAAGGTCGCCGCGGTGCCGTTCCATATGTGGGCGCCCGACGTGTACGACGGCTCGCCGACGCCGGTCACCGGCTACATGGCGACCGCGGTGAAGGCGGCCGCGTTCGCCGCCCTGTTTCGCGTGCTGGGCGAGGCCTTCGGGTCGGTGCCGGCGTGGCAGCACGTCGTGTGGTGGCTCGCGATCGCGACGATGGTCGGGGGCAACCTCATCGCGCTGGCGCAGCGCACCGTGAAGCGGATGCTCGCCTACTCTTCGATCGCGCACGCGGGCTACCTGCTCGTCGCGGTCGCGACGGGGACGAGCCTCGGCGCGGCGGCGTTCCTGTTCTATCTCGTCGCCTACACCCTGATGACGCTCGCGGCGTTCGCCCTGCTCGCCGCCAAAGGGCGTGACGGGGAGCGCGACGTCCTGATCGACGACCTGGCCGGCCTGGGCCAACAGCACCCCTGGCTCGCGTTCGCGCTCGCGATCTGCATGCTCTCGCTCCTGGGCTTCCCCGTCACCGCCGGGTTCATCGGCAAATGGTACATCCTGGTGGCGGCCACCGCGGCCCACGAGCCCGCCCTCGCGACCGTCCTCGTCCTTACGAGCGTCGTCTCGGCGGGCTACTATCTCCCCGTGATTATGGCGATGTACATGAAGCCCGAGCCGTTCGCGCAGGCGCACGTCGGTATGCGGCTCGGCCGGCTCGGCGGCGCCGTCGTCGCGCTGTCGGTCGCCGGCCTGCTGTTCTTCGGCGTCCGGCCCAACCGCTTGCTCGATCTCGCCCGCACGAGCGCCGCCGCCCTGACGCCCCCGCCTGCAGCCGCACCGGGCGCCGCCGCTCCAGGGCCGACCATCCCGGGCCACTGACCCCGGGCGGGCTCCATGAAGCTCCCCGCCGCCATCTTTCGCGAGTACGACATTCGCGGCACCGTGGGCGATCAGCTGACGCCCGAAGTCGCGCGCGCCATTGGACAGGCGTTCGTGACGCTGTGGGGCGGGAAGACGTGGCACGAGCGCCCCCGCGTAGCGATCGGCCGGGACAACAGGCCGTCGGGAAAGTCCCTGGCGGACGCCGTGATCGATGGAATCGTGACCGCGGGCGGGACGGTCATCGACGTCGGTGAGCTTCCCACGCCGGCGCTGTATTTCGCCACGCACACGCTGCGGGTCGATGGCGGGATCCAGGTTACCGGTTCTCACAACCCCCCTGAATTCAACGGCATCAAGATGGTGCTCGGGGCGGAGCCGGTGTACGGCAGCGGCATTCAGCGCCTCCGCGAGCACATTGAATCCGGACGCCTCTTCGCGATCCCCGGCGGCACGCGCGAGTCCGACAAATCGATTCTGCCTAGGTATCGGGAGGCGGTCGTCCAGCGCAACGGGCCGCTGCCCCGGCCGGTCAAGGTCGTCGTGGACTGCGGTAACGGCGTCTCCAGTCTCGTGGCGGCCGACACACTCCGCCAGCTCGGCGCCGAAGTCGTGTCGCTGTTCTGCGAATCGGACGGCACGTTTCCGAATCACCATCCCGATCCCACCGTGCTCGAGAACCTGCGCGACCTGCGGGCCGCAGTCGTCCGCGAGCAGGCCGAGCTCGGCATCGCCTTCGACGGCGACGGCGACCGCATCGGCGCCGTGGACGAGCAGGGCCGCGTCGTGTTCGGCGATCAGCTGCTGGTGCTCTTCGCCCGCGACCTCGCGCACCACATGGGACCGGGGCACGCGGTGATCTTCGACGTGAAGTGCTCCGAGGTGCTCCCGAAGGAACTCGTGCGCGCCGGGCTCCGGCCGACGATGTGGAAGACGGGGCATTCGCTCATCAAGCAGAAAATGAAAGAGCTGGGTGCGCCGCTCGCGGGCGAGATGAGCGGGCACATGTTCTTCGGCGGCGACTGGTACGGCTTCGACGACGCCCTGTTCGCGGCCGCGCGGTTGCTGCGGTACGTCGCCGAGCGGGGCGGCCCGCTCTCGCGCCTGCTCGCGGACCTCCCGCAGACCGTGTCCACTCCTGAGCTGCGCGTGGACTGTCCCGACGACCGCAAGTTCGACGTCGTGGCGCGCGCCGCGAAGCACTTCGCCGCGAGGTATCCCGTGTCCACGCTGGACGGCGTGCGGATCACGTTCGCCGACGGCTGGGGCCTGCTGCGCGCCTCCAACACGCAGCCGGTGCTCGTGCTCCGCTTCGAGGCCGGCACCCCGGCGACGCTCGCGGCGTACCGCGCCGAAGTCGAGCGATGGCTCGCCGAGCAGGGCATACGGGTGTGAAGCGCGCCCGCCGGCGGTGGGCGTTCCTGCTCGGCGCTGGCCTGCTGGTCGTGGTCCTGGTGGGCGGCCGCTGGCTGGCGCTCGAGACGACGGAGCGCGCCTGGGCGGCCACCATCCCGGGCGGCGGCATGTATCTCATGATGCGCGACCTGGCGCGGCTCGTGCGGGGGCTGTTCCTGCTCGCGGCCATCGGCTGGGCCACGGGGAACCTGCTGTTCGTCTATCGCGCCATCGGCTCGGTCCAGCTGCCGCGCCGGCTCGGGGATCTCGAGATCGTGGAGGCCGTGCCCCAGCGCCTGCTCCTCGCCGGCACGGTCGCGTGCGGTCTGGTGTACGGCTTCCTCCTCACGCTCGGCACGGGCGACGCGTGGCAGGAAGCGGCGCTCGCCGCCCGGCCGCCCACGTTCGGGATCGCGGACCCCGTGCTGCATCGCGACGTCGGTTACTACCTCGCGCGGCTGCCGTGGACCGAGCGCCTGCGGAGCTTCGCGCTGGTCGCCACCCTGTCGGCCACGGCCATCGTTGCGTTGCTCTACCTGGGGATCGGCTCGCTGCGGTTTCGCCGCTGGCTGCCGTACGCCAGCGCGCATGCGCGCGCCCATCTCGGCGTGCTGCTCGCGTGCCTCGGCCTGACCCTCACCTGGGGAGCGCTGCTCGACCCGGTCCAGGCAGTCGCCGGGCTGCACGGCGCGCTCACGCGCGGGGCCCTGGCGACGCGACTCCCCGCCGCCCCGCTCATCGCAGTGTTAGGCGTCGCTGCAACGGTGGCGAGCCTCGTGTGGGGGGTGCGGGAGAAGTCGGCGCTCCTGGCCGGGAGCTGGGGTGCCCTGCTCGGAGGCTCCTTCGTCGCGTTCCTCGTGCTGCCGGCGATGGTCGCCGTGGGTGGGAGCCGCAACAGGTCCAGGCAGCCACTCGACGGCGGGCTTGCCGCTGACGAGCGGCGGCTCGAAGCGCTAGCGTTCGGCCTCGACGGGGAGGGGCCCGACTCGCGGGCACCGCCCGGGTTCCCGAGCCTCGAGGCCGCGGCCACGACCGTGCCTCTGTGGGACGGGCCCCGCGTGCTCGCGGTGGCGCGGCGGCGCGAGTACCTGGGCGCGCGCGCCACCCCCGCCGCCGCGGCCCTCTTGCCGCACCGGCTGGGCAGCGGGCGGGCGACGTGGATCGTCGTCCCGATGCCTGACCTCGACAGCTTGGCGCACACCCGGCCGATCCCGGAATGGACGCAGATCCACCGCGGCCCCTGGACGCATACCGGCCGGCCGGTCGCCGCCGTGGAGGGCGACACCGGTCTCGACTTCGCGCCGCTCCTCACGCGCGACTCGACGATCTGGTTCGGTCCCGGGTTCCGCGAATTTGCGGTAGCGGCGCCCGACACCTGGCCCGCGCTGCGCGGCGCGGGACTCCCGCTCACCGGCGGTTGGCGACGGACGGCGCTCGCGTGGGCGCTGCAGAGCATGGAGCTCACCCGTGCCGGCACCGACGGCCTCGCGCTCCTGTGGCATCGCGACGTGCCAGACCGGCTAGCGCGGCTCGCGCCGTTCGCGCGCTTCGACGACGCGACGCCGGTCGTCGCGGACGGTGCCCTGTGGTGGATCGCGTATGGTTATCTCGAATCGGCGTCGTTCCCGCTCGCCCGACCGGTGCTGAGGGACGGGCGCGACGTCCGTTATCTGCGCGCCGGGCTCGTCGGCATCGTGGGCGCCGCGAGCGGCGACACCCATCTGTTTCTCGCGCCCGGGGCCGACTCGCTCGCGCATGTCTGGGCGGGCATGCTGGCGCCGCTGATCCGCCCTTCGGACAGCCTGCCCGCGGCACTCCGGTCCCAGCTGCCATATCCGCGCCGCACGTTCCGGATGGCCGCGGCGTTGGTGTCGCGGTGGGAGGGAGGGCGGGAGAAGGAGGGGAACGAGCGCGGCGACTCGACCCGGTGGAACGCCCGCCCCCGCGAGCCGTTCGAGCTCGCGGCGCCCGCGCCCGAAAGGGGCGGGGGGGGCGGGGGGGACGGGGGGGGCGGGGGGGACAGGGGGACCATCCGCATCTGGACGGCCCAGGGCTTCGAGACGGGCGATCCCGCCGCAGTCGCCGCGCTCGTGGCCGGGGCGATGGAGCCGGCAGGACCCCGGCTGTTCGTGTGGCGACCCAGCCCCCCTATCCACCTTCCCGGCGTGCTGGTCGGGTCGCCGAGCGAAACCGCGCCCGGCATGATGCGGTTGTGGAACGTGGCAGGAGAGCTCTGCTCGGCGCAGGCGTCGTTCGTCGAACCCGCGGGAGGGCCGCCGTACGGGATCGACACGGTGTTCCTCACGCGGGGCGAGCGCCATGGCCAGGGGCGTACGCTCGCTGTCGCGCTGCGCGACCTGCTCGCCGGCGGTGCCGCACCCTCAGGGGCCGAGAGGGCAGTCGGCGACACGTCGCTCGCCGCCCGCTGGGAAGTCGCGCGCCGGCTCGCCGCCCAGGCCGACGCCGCCCTCGCCGCAGGTGACTTCGAGGCGTTCGGCCGCCTCTACGACCAGTTGAAGGAGCTGCTCGGTGTGGGGCGCCGCAAGCTTGCTCCCGCTCATCAGCCCCGCTAGGTTGCGCCGCCGTGCAACCGGGTACCATCGTCGTCGCTCTGGGCGGGAACGCCGTCGCGCCGCCGGGCGAACGGCCCACGATCGCGAATCAGTTCCGCCACACGCGCGCCAGCCTTGCCCCGATCGTGGACCTGGCCCGCGACGGTTGGGGCATCGTCCTGGTGCACGGCAACGGTCCCCAGGTGGGAGACGAGCTGGCCCGCACCGAGATCGCCGCCGACCAGGTGGAACCGCTGCCGCTCGGCGTGCTTGTGGCGGCGACGGCGGGCTGGATGGGCTACATGATCCAGCAGTCGCTTCAGAACGCGCTGGCGCGCGCCGCGGTGCCGCGTCAGGTGGTCACCCTCATCACCCAAACGTCGTGCGATGCGAACGACCCCAATCTGCGCCAGCCGACCAAGCCGATCGGACACGCGCTTGATCCCGTGCGCGTGGCCCGGTTGCAGGCCCGGGGCGTGCCGGTGAGGGAAGAGCAGCCGGGCCGCTGGCGCCGGCTCGCGCCCAGCCCCCGGCCGATCGCGGTCGTCGAGCGCGCCATGATCGCTCACCTCGTTGCCGCCGGGCACATCGTCGTGGCGTGCGGCGGCGGCGGGCCGCCGGTGTACGACGACCCCGTGCTGCGGCTCGAGGGGATCGACGCCGTCGTCGACAAGGATCGCGTCGCCGCCGTGCTCGGCCGGGAGATCGGGGCCGACGTGCTGCTGATCCTCACCAACGTGGACGCGGTGTACCGCGGCTACGGCACGAAGCACCAGGAGCCGATCCGCCGGCTCGACCTTGCGGGGGCGGACCACTTGCTCACGGGCAAGGAGCTGGGCACGGGAAGCATGCGGCCGAAGGTCGAGGCGGCGGCCGACTTCGTGCGCGCGGGAGGTCGCCGCGCCGTCATCGCGGAGCTAGCCCAGGGCCTGCACGCGCTGCGCGGTGAGTCGGGCACGACGATCACGAGGAACGAGGCGTGAATCTGCACGAGTACCAGGCACGCGAGATTCTCGCGCGCCACGGGATCCCCCTGCCCGGGGGTGCGGTGGCCACGACGCCCGAAGAGGCGCGCGCCATCGCGGCTCGACTCGGCGGGCCGGTGGTAGTCAAGGCGCAGGTTCACGCCGGCGGCCGCGGCAAGGCCGGCGGTGTGAAGCTCGCGCGAGACGCCAGCGAAGCCGCCGAGCACGCCGCACGGATCCTCGGCATGACGATCAAGGGCCTGACCGTCCGCCAGGTCCTGGTCGCGCCCGCGGCGGACATCGCGTCCGAGAGCTACGTCGGCATCATCGTGGACCGCGCGTCGCAGCGCCCGGTGCTCATGGTGAGCGGCGCCGGCGGCATCGACATCGAGGAGGTGGCCGCGCGGACCCCCGACCGGATCCATCGGCTGGCGGTCGACCCCCGCTACGGGCTGCTCCCGCACCAGGCGCTGGGTCTCGCGTTGCACTTGTACCGGGACGTTGGGCAGGCGCGCGCCGCGGCCGACATCATGCGGAAGCTGTACGCCGCCGTGTATGCGGTGGGCGCCTCGCTCGCCGAGATCAACCCTCTGGCCACGACGCCCGACGGCCAGGTCGTCGCGCTCGACGCGAAGGTCGTGATCGATGACAACGAGCTGGAGCGCCATCCGGAGATCGCGGCGCTGCGCGACGCGACGGCCGAAGCCCCCTCCGAGGTAGCGGCACGCGAGGCCGGGCTCACGTTCATCAAGCTCGAGGGCTCGGTGGGCTGCTGCGTCAACGGGGCCGGGCTCGCGATGGCGACCATGGACCTCGTGAAGTACTACGGCGGCGAGCCCGCCAACTTCCTCGACATCGGCGGCAGCTCGAACCCCCGCAAGGTCGTGGACGCCCTCCGGATCATCACCGCTGATCCGACCGTGCGCGCGATCCTGTTCAACATCTTCGGCGGTATCACCCGCTGCGACGACGTGGCGAACGGCATCGTCGAGGCGACGCGACAGCTCCGCTTGACGGTGCCCCTCGTCATCCGGCTCACCGGCACCAACGAGGAGCTCGCCGTCCGGATCCTCACGGAGGCCGGGTTTTCCGCCCTCACCGACATGGACGAGGCGGTGAAGCAGGCCGTGGCGCAGGCCGGGGCATGAGCGTCTTTCTGGACCAGAACACCCGCCTCGTCGTGCAGGGCATCACCGGCCGCGACGGATCGTTCCATACGCGACAGATGATCAGCTACGGCACGAAGGTGGTCGCGGGCGTCACGCCCGGCAAAGGCGGTCAGTTGTTCGACGGCGTCGTGCCGATCTTCGACACGGTGGCGGACGCGGTGCGCGAGACCCGCGCGAATACCGCCGTGATCTACGTCCCCGCCGCAGCGGCCGCGTCGGCCGTCTTCGAGGCCGCCGACGCCGGGCTCGGGCTCGTCGTGTGCATCACCGAGGGGATCCCGGTGCTCGACATGACCCGGGTGCTCCCGTACCTGCACGAGCGCGGCGCGCGGCTCATCGGACCCAACTGCCCGGGGCTCATCTCGCCCGGCAAGAGCAAGGTCGGCATCATCCCCGGCAACATCTGCCAGCCGGGCCGGATCGGCGTGGTGTCGCGGAGCGGCACGCTCACCTACGAGATCGTGCATCAGCTGTCGACCCAGGGCTATGGCCAGTCCACCTGCATCGGGATCGGCGGGGATCCGCTCATCGGCACGAGCTTCATCCACTGCCTCTCGGCGTTCCAGGCGGACGCGGAGACCGACGCCGTCGTCATGATCGGCGAGATCGGCGGCACCGACGAGCAGCTGGCGGCCGAGTTCGTGACGCAGGCCATGACGAAGCCGGTGATCGGCTTCGTGGCGGGGCAAACGGCGCCGCCCGGCCGCCGCATGGGCCACGCGGGGGCGATCATCTCGGGCTCGAGCGGCACCGCGGCGGAGAAGATGGCGGCGTTCGAGCGGGCCGGGATCTCGGTGATGCGGCGCCCGGCGGACGTCGTTCCCCTGCTCAAGGAGCGCTTGTGAAACTGCGGGACGTGCTGAAACCCGAGCACATCGTGGTCCCACTGCGGGCGACCACGGTCAAGGAAGCCACCGAGCGGCTGGCCGAGCGCCTCGTCGCGGCTGGCGCGGTGGCCGATCCGCAGCGCCTCAACGCCGTCATCCGCCACACCTGGCCGGAAGACATGGTGAGCGTGGGCGAGCACGCGTTCCTGCCGCACTTTCGGACCGAGGCGGTGCGCACCCTCGCAACGGCCGTCGGCATCTCCCCCACGCCGATCCATTGGGAGAAAGACCCCAATCGGACCGCGCGGATCGTGATCTTCATCGTCGCTCCCCTGCGCGAGGCGGCGCTGTACCTGCAGGTCGTCGGCGCGCTCGCCCGCACCCTGTCCGACTCCGACACGGCGGAGGCGCTGCTCCGCGCCTCGAGCCCCGCCCAGGTCATGGCGCTGGCGGCGTTGGAGGCGGTCGAGCTGCCGACGCAGCTCATGGTGCGCGACGTCATGACCCCGCAGGCCTTCACGGTGGGCCCCGACCAGACGCTGGGCGAGGTCGCACGTCTCATGGTCGAGCGCGACATCCGCGCCACGCCCGTGGTCGACGCCTCGGGCTCGCTGATCGGGATGATCACGCACCGCGAGCTGCTCAAGTACCTGATCCCCGACTTCCTGCAGCGCACCAAGAGCGGCGAGTTCCGCGCGCTCACCCGGAGCCAGCTGCAGCGTGGCTCGGCGGACCCGCGGCTCATCCCCGTCAAGGACGCCATGGCCCGCTCGGTACTGTGCCTGTCCGAAGAGCAGACCCTCGCCGACGTCGCGAACCTGATCAACTCGAAGGACGTCGACCGCTTTCCCGTGGTCCGGGAGGGAGTCGTCGTCGGCTTTCTCACACGCGCCGATCTCATTCGTCGGCTGATCGCCATCTAGCACCTGACACCCGACACCTGATGCTCACCCTCGCCATCATCAAGCCCGATGCGCTGCAAGGGCGCAACGCCGGGAAGATCCTCGCCCAGCTCGAAGCCGCGGGTTTCGTGGTGCGCGCCGCGCGCCTCGTGAAGCTCACGACGACTCAGGCCGAAGCGTTCTACGAGGTGCACCGCGCGCGCCCCTTCTACCGGCCGCTCGTCACGTTCATGACCTCAGGCCCCGCGCTGGCGCTGGCCCTGGAGCGGGACAACGCCGTCGCCCACTTGCGGGACGTCATCGGGGCGACCGATCCAGCCGAAGCGAAGCCGGGAACCGTGCGCAAGCTGTACGGCGCGTCCAAGGAGCGGAACGCGATCCACGCCTCGGACTCGCCCGAGACCGCCGCCCGGGAGGTGGCGTTTTTCTTCGCGGAAGGGGAGCTGCGCGAGCTTGGTTGACCCTAGTCCCACAAGGGTTTAGCTTCGGTTGCTCATGTTACAGGTCGACCTGCGGGAGTTGGCGCGCGGCCCGGTCCAAACGCGGGCTGAGCTCGCAGGGGACGACCCCCTCTTCGAGGGCCTCGAGGTCGTGCTCGCCGATCCGGTGCGCGTGGCAGGGCGCTTGCAGTCAGCCGGGGAGGGGCGATTCTACTGGCGCGGCTCGCTGTCGACCCAGGTGGCCGGGGTGTGCCGGCGTTGCCTCGTGCCCGTGGCGCTGCCGGTGGCGGCCGACATCGACGCCCTGTTTTCCCAGGATCCGGACGCCCTGGAGGACCCGAATTCCTACCCCCTGGCGCGGGACGCGACGGAGATCGACCTCCGGCCCGCCGTGCGGGAGGAGTTGCTGCTCGCCGTTCCCCAGTGGGTGGTTTGCCGCGACGACTGCCGCGGGTTGTGCCCGCGCTGTGGCAAGGACCTGAACGCGGGCCCCTGTGGCTGCCCCGCGGCGCCGGCGGACGGGCGCTGGCGGTCGCTCGCCCAGCTCAAGGACAAGCTCCGCGACTGAAAGGGACCAGATCATGGCGGTACCGAAGCGCAGAACCTCCAAGCGGAAGAAACGCGCCCGCCGGACGCACTACAAGGCCGCGCCCATCGCCCTGCAACCCTGCCCCCGCTGCGGCGACCTGAAGCGACCGCACCGGGTGTGCCCGACCTGCGGCTACTACGGCGGCGAGCAGCGGGTGGCGGTCGAGGACGCCTGATCGGTGATCCGCATCGCGCTGGACGCCATGGGGGGCGACAACGCCCCGCGCGTCGAGGTGGAGGGCGTCGCGCAGGCGTTGCGCGAGCTGCCACCCGGCTTCCTGATCCAGCTCGTGGGGCGGACGGCCGACATCGAGGCGGCCCTCAAGGCTCACGGCGACGTCGACCGCGGCCGCCTGCAGATCGTGGAGGCGCCGGACGTGGTGGGGATGGGAGAGAAACCTCTCGCCGCCGTCAAACGCAAGCCGCGGTCATCGATCGCGGTCGGCCTCGGGCTGCAGAAGCGGGGCGATTCGGACGCCTTCCTCTCCGCGGGCAACACCGGCGCGGTGATGGCCGCCGCGACGCTCATGCTGCGGCTGCACGAGGGCGTGCAACGGGCCGCGATCGGGACGTTGTTCCCGACCGCGGTGCATCCCGTGCTGGTGCTCGACAGCGGCGCGAACGTGGACTGCGATGCCCGGGAGCTGGTCGGGTTCGCGCACCTCGGGTCGGTGTACGTCCGCGACGTGCTCGACCGGCCGGAGCCCGGGGTCGGCCTGCTCAACGTCGGCGAGGAGGATGAGAAGGGAAACGCCGTCGTCAAGGAAGCGCACCAGCTCCTCAAGCAGGCGACGGCGATCCACTACGTCGGCAACGTCGAGGGACGCGACATCCTCGCGGGCGAGTGCAAGAAAGGGCGGATCGACGTCGTGGTGTGCGACGGCTTCGTCGGCAACGTCGTGCTCAAGTTCTACGAGTCCGCCGGTCGGATGTTCAGGGAGATGATCAAGCACGCGTTCCCCGACGTGCTCGGCCGACCGGAGGCGAAACGGCTGTTCAAGTTCCTCGACTACTCCGAGTACGGGGGCGCGCCGCTCCTGGGGGCGAAGGGCGTGGTGATCATTTGCCACGGCTCCTCGCCGGCGCGCGCGATCATGAACGCCGTGCGCGTCGCGGCGCACATGGTGGAGACCCACGTGGACCAGGACATCGGCGCCGAGCTGGCGGGAGGAAGCGCGGCCCGATGAAGCGGCCCTTCGCCGAGCTGTGGGGCACCGGCAGCTACGCGCCGAAGCGCGTCATGACGAATGACGAGTTCTCCACGATCCTCGACACCTCGGACCAGTGGATCCGCGAGCGCACCGGCATCCGGGAGCGTCGGGTGGCGGGGCCCGACGAGTCCAACGCGTGCATGGCCAAGGCGGCGGCGGAGCAGGTCCTCAAGGACACGGGCCTGACGCCGCTCGACCTCGACGCGCTCGTCGTCGCCACGTGCTCGCCCGACCGCCTCCTGCCGTCCCAGGCGTGCGACCTCCAGGCACTGCTCGGCGCGAAGCGCGCCGCCGCCTTCGACGTCCAGGCCGCTTGTACGGGTTTCCTCTACGCCCTGAGCGTGGCGGAAGGCATGGTGGCCGCGGACCAGGCGCAGCACGTGTTGGTGGTCGCCACCGAAAAACTGACAACCATCATGGACTGGAGCGACCGGACGACCGCGGTCCTGTTCGGCGACGGGGCGGGGGCGACGATCGTCCGCCGGAGCCCGAGCGACCGGGGAATCTTGTCGCGCTACTTGAAGTCCGACGGCACCCTCGCCGAGCTGCTGTATCGCCCCGGCGGCGGCGCGGCCCACCCGCCGGACGAGCGGCTCCTGAAGGACCACTCCTATTTCATCAAGATGGCCGGCCGCGAGGTGTTCAAGGCGGCGGTGCTGTCGATGGCCGACGCCTGCGACCAGGCGCTGCAGCAGGCGGGGCTCACGGGCGCCGACATCGATTTGCTGATCCCGCACCAGGCGAACATTCGGATCATCGAGGCCACGGCCAAGCACGCCGGCCTGCCGATGGACAAGGTGTACGTGAACGTGGACCGGTTCGGCAACACGTCGGCGGCGTCGGTCGCCATCGCGCTCGACGAAGCCGTGCGGTGCGGCCGGCTGCAACCGGGGATGAAGGTGATGTTCTGCGCCTTTGGCGCGGGCTTCACGTGGGCGAGCATGGTGGTGCAGTGGTAGCCCCGAGCAAAACGATTTGGCTCTGCCCCGGACAGGGCGCGCAAAAAGTCGGGATGGCAAAGGACCTCGCTGAACGGTTTCCAGCGGCACGCCAGTCGCTGGACGCCATCGACGAGCGGCTCGCCTTTCGCCTCAGCCGGCTCATGTTCGAGGGGCCGGAAGAGCAGCTGACCGCCACGCACAATGCCCAGCCGGCGATCCTGGCCCACAGCGCGGCGGTGTTCGCCGTGGTGGGGCCGGCGGTGAACGGTGGGGCGGTCGCCGCGGCCGGCCACTCGCTGGGCGAGTACTCGGCGTACGTGACCGCGGGCGCGCTCGCGCCGACCGACGCGGCCGCGCTGGTGCGCCGGCGCGGCGAGCTGATGCACACGGCCGGGACCGAGCGGCCGGGCACGATGGCGGCCATCCTGGGCCTCCCAACGGCGGAGGTCGAGGCCGCGTGCCGCGAGGCCTCCCGCGACGGCCTCGTGGCGGTGGCGGCGAATCTCAACGCCCCCGACCAGACGGTGATTTCGGGCGATCCCGCCGCCGTGGCGGCGGCCGGGGAGGGGTGCCGCGCGCGCGGCGCCAAACGCGTGATCCCGCTCAAGGTGAGCGGGGCGTTTCACTCCTCGCTCATGGCCCCCGCGGCGAACCACCTGCGGGTCGCGCTCGAACGGGCACCGTTCCGCGATCCCGCGTTTCCCGTGATCGCCAACGCCACAGCCGAGCCGGTGCGCGAGGCAGGCCGGGCGCGCCGCCTGCTCGCCGACCAGCTCACGGCGCCCGTGCGCTGGGTCGCCTGCATGCAGCGCGCCGCCGAACTTGCCGGCACCGGCGCGCGTTTCGTCGAGATAGGACCGGGCACGGTGCTGGCCGGGCTGCTGAAGCGCAGCGTGCCCGGGGCGACGACGGTGAGCCTGGGGACGGCCGACGAGGTGGCGCGATTCCTGGAGGGTTCGTGAGCGCTCCGAGTTCCCAGGCCAAGGCCTGGGCTCGGCGAGTCGCTGCCCTCAAGGGCAGTGAAGTGCCGAGCCCATCCTTCAGGATGGGACAGCCGTGAAGATCGATCTCGCCGGCAAGGTGGGGATCGTCACCGGGGGCAGCCGCGGCATCGGTTACTCGATCGCGCAGGCCCTCGCGGGCGCCGGTGCCAAGGTCGCGGTGCTGGCCCGCGACGGGGCCAAGGCCGAGCAGGCGGCGCGCTCGCTCGGGGACTCCACGGCGCGGGGCTTTTCGTGCGACGTCGCGAACGCGCGACAGGTCGAGGCCACGGTCGGCACGGTCGAGCGGGAGTTCGGCAAGATCGACATCCTCGTGAACAACGCGGGCACGACGCGGGACAACCTGTTGTTCCGGATCAACGAGGACGACTGGAGCACCGTGCTCGACACGAACCTGAAGGGCGCCTTCCTGATGACCAAGCACGCGGCCCGGGGGATGATCAAGCGTCGCTGGGGCCGGATCGTCAACATCACGAGCGTCGTCGGCATCTCCGGCAACAAGGGCCAGGCCAACTATACCGCCTCCAAGGCCGGCCTGATCGGCCTCACCAAGTCGGTGTCGAAGGAGCTGGCGTCGCGGAATGTACTCGTGAACGCCGTGGCGCCCGGGTTTATCGATACGGAGCTGACCCGGAAGATCACCGGCGAGGCGCGCCAAACCTTGATCCAGGCCATTCCGATGGGCCGGCTGGGCCAGGGATCGGATGTCGCGTCGGCGGTGCTCTTTCTCGCCTCCGACTTCGCCAGCTACATTACGGGTCAGGTGTTGGTCGTCGACGGCGGGATGGTGTTGTGACCGTTTTCCCACACCTCCATTGAGGTCTACCATGGCAATGGACATGAAGCAGCTCGAAGAGAAGGTCAAAGACATCATCGTCGAAGAGCTGGGGGTCGAGCGGGAGAAGCTCACGTCCGACGCGAGCTTCATGGAGGACCTGGGGGCGGACAGCCTCGACACCGTCGAGCTGGTCATGGCCTTCGAGAAGGAATTCGACATCGACATCCCGGACGAGGAGGCGGAGAAGCTGCGGACGGTGGGGCAGGCGCTCCAGTACCTCCACGACAAGATGGGGAAATAGGCATGGCGCGCCGGGTCGCGATCACGGGCCTCGGGCTGGTGACCCCGCTGGGGAACACGGTCCAGAGCACGTGGGAGGGACTGATCGCCGGGCGGTCCGGCGCGGGGCCGATCACGCGCTTCGACCCGGTGCAGAGCCCCGTCAAGTTCGCGTGCGAGGTGAAGGGGTTCGACCCCGCGCAATACCTCGACAAAAAGGAGATCCGCCGCTACGACCGGTTCACCCAGTTCGCGATCGGCGCCGGGGAGCAGGCCGTCACGGACGCCTGCCTCGCGAGCAACTGGGACAAAGTCGACCTGAAGCGGGTCGGGGTGATCATCGGCACCGGCACCGGCGGGCTGCAGACGTTCGAGGACAACTGCCGCGCCCTGTTCGAGAAGGGGCCGAGCCGCGTCTCGCCGTTCTTCGTCCCGATGTACATGCCCAACGTGGCGGCCGCGCTGATGTCGATGCGCTACGGAGCGAAGGGGCCGAACTACTGCACTGTGTCGGCGTGCGCCTCGTCCGCGCACAGCGTGGGCGACGCGCTCGAGCTGATCCGCCACGACAAGGCCGACATCATGATCGCGGGCGGGGGCGAGGCGGCGATCACCCCGCTGGCGGTCGCGAGCTTCGCCAACATGAAGGCGCTGTCCGAGCGCAACGACGACCCGGCGACGGCGAGCCGCCCGTTCGACAAAGACCGCGACGGCTTCGTGATGGGCGACGGCGCCGCCGTGCTGATCCTCGAGGAGTGGGAGCACGCGCGGCGCCGCGGCGCGAAGATCTACGCCGAGGTCGCGGGCTACGGCCTGACGGCGGACGCGTATCACATCACCGCGCCCGCGCCCGACGGCTCGGGCGCCCAGGAGGCGATGCGGCTCGCGATGCAGGACGGGGGCATCCGGCCGGAGCAGGTCGGGTATATCAACGCCCACGGCACGTCGACCCCGCACGGCGACGCGGCCGAGACCGCGGCCGTGAAAGCCGTGTTCGGCGCGCAGGCCCGCAAGCTGATCTTCGGGTCGACCAAGTCGATGACCGGGCACATGCTCGGCGCCGCCGGCGCGGTCGAGGCGGCGGTGTGCGCGCTCGTCGTCCAGACCGGCGTCATCCCGCCGACCATCAACCAGTTCACCCCGGATCCGGCCTGCGATCTCGACTCGGCGCCCAACAAGGCCGTCAAGCGCGCGGTCGAGATCGCGCTCTCGAATTCCTTCGGGTTCGGCGGGCACAACGCAACGCTCGCCGTTCGGCGGGCGGCGTGAGGGATCCGACGCTCCAGGCCATCGCCGAGAAGGTCGAGCGCGGCGAGCGGCTGACGCGCGACGACGGGCTGACCCTGTTCCAGTCCAACGACCTCCTCACCATCGGCCGGCTCGGCGACCTCGCGAACCGCCGCCGCAACGGCGACCGCGTGTTCTTCGCCGCGAACCAGCATCTCAACCCGACGAACGTTTGCGTGCTGCGCAACACCTGCGTGTTCTGCTCGTTCGCGCGCATGCCGCGGGAAGATGGTGCCTACACCCGCAGCCTCGACGAGGTCTTCGCCGAAGCGGACGCGGCGCGCGACAACCCGACCCGCGAGTTCCACATCGTGGGCGGGCTGCATCCCAAGCTGCGGCTCTCCTACTACCTCGACATGTTCCGCGGGCTCCGCCAACGCCACCCGGGCGTCCACATCAAGGCGCTCACGGCGGTCGAGGTGGCGCACCTCGCGCGCATCGAGGGCATGAGTGTGGCTGACGTGCTGCGCGCCATGCGGGAAGCGGGCGTCACGAGCCTTCCCGGCGGCGGCGCCGAAGTGTTCAGTCCCGCCGCGCGAGCCACGATCGCCGACAAGAAGCTCTCAGGGGAGGCATGGCTCGAAGTGCACCGGGAGGCCCACCGGCTCGGCATCCCGTCGAACTGCACGATGCTCTACGGGCACGTCGAGACGATGGAGCAGCGCGTCGATCATCTGCTCGCCCTGCGCGGCCTCCAAGACGAGACCGGGGGATTCCTCACCTACATCCCCCTCGCGTACCACCCGGACCATAACGAGCTGGGTGAAGCCCTGGGCCGGACCGGCACGGCCACGTCGGGGTTCGACGACCTGAAGAACATCGCGGTGGGGCGCCTGCTGCTCGACAACATTCCCCACGTCAAGACGCACTGGCCGATGGTGACGCCGTTCATCTCGCAGGTGGCGCTCACGTTCGGCTGCGACGACCTCGAGGGCACGGTGGTGTTCGAGCGCGTCTACCACGAGGCGGGCGCCGGCACGCCGATGTGGCTCTCCTACGACCAGATCGTGTCCCTGATCCGCGGGGCGGGGAAGGAGCCCGTCGAGCGCGACTCGCTGTATCAGCCGGTGCGGACGTTCGAGGATTGGGTGCCGGGCGCGACCACTGCCCGCCCCGAGGGGCCGGAAGGCCCCACGTTTGAGATCTCCCATCGTCCCCGGGCTCGCGCCCGGGGTCAGCGCAGCTTGCCGGTGCTGCATGGCATCGAGAGCGCAGAGTAGGGAGCTCCCACTGACCCCGGGCGCAAGCCCGGGGTGGAGAGGGCGATGAGCACATTGCGCTTGGGCCGCATCGGTTACATCAACTGCTATCCGGTCTATGGCGCGATCGACCGGGGGGCCGTCCCCGTCCCGGCCGAGCTCGTGACCGGCACGCCGGCGGAGCTGAACGACCTGCTCGTGGCCGGGGAGCTGGACCTGAGCGTGATCAGCGCGGTCGAGTTCGCGCGCCACAGCGACGCGCTGCGGCTGCTCCCGGGCATCGGCATCACGAGCGACGGGCCCGTGAAGAGCGTGGCGCTGTTCAGCAGGCGGCCGGTCGGAGAGTTGGACGGGCGGACGGTGCTGCTCACCGCGTCTTCCCGGACCGCGGTGGCGTTGCTCGAGCTGCTCTGCCGGGACGTGTGGAGGGTCCAGCCGCGCTTCGCCCAGGCGCGCGCCGAAGGCTCGGACCTGGACGGATTGGCACACCTGCCCCACGAAGCCGTGCTCGTGATCGGCGATGCGGCGCTGCTGCTCGCGACGCGGCGCGCCTATCCGCACCGGATCGACCTGGGTGAGGAGTGGACGCGCTGGACTCGGCTGCCGTTCGTGTTCGCCGTGTGGGCCGCGCGGCGGGCGGCGGACCGCGCGACGGTAGACCGTGTGCACGAGGCGCTGCTCCGGTCGCGCGACTGGGGGCTCGCGCACCTGGACGAGCTGGCGACCGCAGCGCACCGGGCCACCGGCGTGTCGACGCCCGAGTGCCGCGACTACTTCGCGGGACTCGACTACGCGTTCACCGACCGGCACCTCGCCGGCCTGGGCACGTTCTTCCGCAAGCTCGCCGCGCACGGACTCGCCCCCGCGGCGTCCCTCCGCTACCTCGAGGTGGCGTGACCATGGTAGACCGCTCCGGGCCCGAGTTCCGGTCGTACCTCGAGCTGTACGAGCGCGCCTCGCTGCTCGAGCTGGGCACGCTCGCGGACCAGGCGCGCTGGCGCCTGCACCCCGAGAACGGGGTCACCTACATCATCGACCGGAACATCAATTACACGAACGTCTGCGTGGCCGACTGCAAGTTCTGCGCGTTCTACCGGCGACCCAAGCACGCCGAAGGCTACGTGCTCTCGTTCGAGGAGATCGGGCGCAAGATCGACGAGCTCAAAGCGCTCGGCGGTGTACAGATCCTGATGCAGGGGGGGCACAACCCCTACATCCCGTTCGAGTGGTACCTGGACCTGATGCGGTACATCAAGCGCCACCATCCGATCCACATCCACGGCTTCTCCCCGTCGGAGGTGGATTTCTTCGCGGGCCGCTTCGGGATGACGATCGAAGAGGTGATCAGGCAGCTCGTGGCGGCCGGGCTCGACTCCATCCCCGGCGGGGGCGGGGAGATCCTCGTCCAGGACGTCCGCGACCGCGTGGCGCGGAAGAAGGCAGGCGCGGACCGCTGGCTCGAGGTGATGGAGATCGCCCACCGCCTGGGCCTGAAGACGTCGGTGACCATGATGTACGGGCTGGGCGAGACGCTCGCCGATCGGATCGAGCACCTGTTCCGCGTGCGGGAAGTGCAGGCCCGGACCGGCGGCTTCACCGCCTTCATCTGCTGGCCGCTGCAGCCCGAGCACACCGAGCTCGAGCATCTCGGCAAGACCGACGCCGTCACGTATCTCCGGACCCAGGGGATCGCCCGCATCGTGCTCGACAACGTGCCCAATATCCAGGCGTCGTGGGTCACCATGGGACCGAAGATCGGCCAGGTCGCGCTCCGCTTCGGCGCCAACGACTTCGGCTCGCTGATGATGGAGGAGAACGTCGTCTCGGCTGCGGGCACGACCTGGCGCATGACGCTCCCCGAGATGCAGCGCCTCATCACCGACGCCGGCTACGTGCCGCGCCAGCGCCGTCAGGACTACTCCGTGATCGACGAGGCGGCATGAGGGGACGGGGGAAGCGGGAAGGGGGAAGGGTGCGTGGCTGACGTGCTGATTCTCGTCGGATCGGACAGTGACAAGCCCAGGATCGAGCCCGCCTTCGAGGTATTGAGCAAGGCGGGCGTTTCGTACGAGTTCCACGTCTCGTCGGCGCACCGCCAGCCGGACCTGACCGCAGACCTCGTCAAGAACGCCCGCACGAAGGGCTTCCGGGTCGTCATCGCCGGGGCCGGACTGTCGGCCGCCCTCCCAGGCTTCGCCGCCTCGCTGACCGACCTCCCCGTGATCGGAGTGCCGTTCGCCGTGGGGGCCCTGAACGGGCTCGACGCGCTGCTCGCCACCGCCCAGGTGCCGAGCGGCGTGCCCGTGGCGTGCGTCGGAATCGACAACGCCAAGAACGCCGCACACCTCGCCGTCCGCATCGTGAAGGCGTGAGATGCGCGTCGGCATCGGGTACGACTCGCACCGATTCGCCGACGGGGGGAGCCGCAAGCTGATCCTGGGAGGGGTGGAAATCCCGCATCCGCAGGGGCTCGTGGGTCATTCCGACGCCGACGTGGTGGCGCATGCGCTCACCGACGCCATCCTCGGCGCCGCCGCCCTGGGGGACATCGGCGGTATGTTCCCCGAGACCGACCCTCGCTGGAAGGACTGCAGCTCGCTCTATCTGCTCGACGAGGCGTATCGCGCGGTACGCGCCCGCGGGCTCGCGCTGGCGCAGTGCGACCTCACCGTCATTGCCGAGCGCCCCCGGCTCGCGCCGCACGTGGCCGAGATGCGCCGCAAGCTCGCGACGGTGCTCCTCGTCGATCCCGGCGTCGTGTCCATCAAGGGGAAGACGAACGAGGGGATGGGGTGGATCGGACGGGGGGAGGGGATCGCCGCGATCGCCGTCGCGCTGCTCGAGTGACGGACGTTGTCCGGTTTCTCGAATCCCTTCCTCCTGGCCCGCTCTACGGCCTGATCACCGCGCTCGCGGCGATCGAGAGCATCTTCCCGCCAGTCCCGGCCGACACCGCCGTGGCGCTCGGGGCGTTCCTCGCAGGGCGCGGCGTGATGAACGCCTGGTCGGTGTTCCTGCTCACCTGGGTCGCCAACGTCGCGTCGGCGGCCGCCGTGTACGGGCTGGGACGACGCTATGGCCGTGACTTCTTTCAGGGGCGGCTCGGCCGCAAGCTGCTTCCCGAGCCCGTGCTCACGCACATCACGGCGCAGTACCGCCGCCACGGCACCTCCGGGATCTTCCTGTCCCGGCTGCTGCCCGTTTGGCGCGCGGTCGTGCCCCCGTTCGCAGGCGTCGCGGGCGTGCCGCCGGTGCGGGCGCTCGTGCCGCTGGCACTCGCCTCGGGCCTCTGGTACGGGGGGCTCACGTTCTTTGTGGCCACGGCCGGCGCGAATCTCCAGACCGTCCTGGCGGCGCTCGGCCGCGTGAACAGCGGGCTTGGCGCGGTGGCCGTCGGGGTCCTCATATTTCTGGCGGTCTGGACGGTGCGCCGCCTGAAGCGCTGAGGGATCCACGGGGGACCATGGCAGAACACGCAAACGAGACGTCCGGCATCCGCTTCCCGCCGCCGCTGATTTACGCGGGGCTGTTTGCGCTGGGGTACGTGCTGCACCGGCTGCTGCCCGTGCGACTCGCTCCGCCCGGGCCGGCGCGCGTCGTGGGGTGGGTATTCGTCGCCGGGGGGCTCATCCTCCTCTTGGGCGCCGCGGTGCTGTTCCGGCAGGCCGGCACGACGCCGAATCCCACCAAGCCCACCACGGCGCTCGTCGTCCGAGGGCCCTACCGGTTCACCCGCAACCCGATGTATGTCGCGCTCGCCGCGCTCTACCTCGGCCTCACCCTGCTCGTGAACGACCTCTGGCCGCTGGTGCTCCTCCCGGTCGTGCTCGCGCTCGTGCAGTGGCGCGTGATCGCACGCGAAGAGGCGTACCTGGAGCGCAAGTTCGGGGACCAGTATCGGGCCTACAAAGCCCGCGTGCGGCGATGGATCTAGCGTCGTCCCGCGAGACCGCGTTCTGCATCGAGCAGTTCCGCGACTACCTCGCGCTGGAGGCGGGCAACAGCAGCAACACGGTCGAGAACTACGTGCGCGACATCCGGCGGCTCGTGACCCGCGCGGCCGCGCAGGGCGCCCGCGGCCCGGACGAAATCACCGCGGCCCAGCTCCGGGAGTTCATCTACGACCTGAAGGACCTCGGGCTCTCCCCGGCCACGATTCGCCGGCAGATCTCGGCGGTGCGCACGTATTACCGGTTCCTCGTGGGCGAGGGACGGGTGACGCGCGACCCGAGCGAGCGGGTCGAATCGCCCCGCCAGTGGCGGCGGCTCCCGAGCGTGCTCACCGTGGCCGAGGTGGAGCGGCTGCTCGCGGCCCCGAACACCGACGAGCCGCTCGCGATCCGCGACCGCGCGCTGCTCGAGCTGGCGTACGCCACGGGCGCGCGGGTATCGGAGCTCGTGGCGCTTCGGCTCCCGGACATCCTGTACGAGGACGGCCTGGCGCGCGTCTTCGGCAAAGGCTCGAAGCAGCGTCTCGTTCCCGCAGGCCGGCGCGCGCTCGGCGCGGTGGCCCTGTACGCGCGCGAGATCCGCCCCCGCTTCGACAAGGGGAAGGGCAGGGGCATCCTGTTTCTCAATGCCCGGGGCACGCCGCTGTCGCGCGTCGGAGCGTGGACCATCATCAAGCGCGCCGCGCGGCAGGCGGGGCTCACGAAGCACGTCACGCCGCACACGCTGCGCCACACGTTCGCCACGCACCTGCTCGAGGGCGGGGCGGACCTGCGCGCCGTGCAGGAAATGCTCGGGCACGCGGACCTGGCGACCACGCAACTGTACACCCACGTGGACCGCGACTACCTGCGGACCGTGCACAAGAGCTATCATCCGCGACCGTAATCCATGTCACGCGCCTTCGTGAAAGAAGATGCGGGGAATCAGGGCGCCCCCCGGCGGGACTACGGCCTCCCTCCCCACGGCCACGCCGACTTCGACGCCGCCGCCGCCGCCGCGCTGCTCGAGGCCGCGCGCGCCGGCGAGACGGCGAGTGCTGAGCAGGCGACCGGCTACTATTGGGGGGAGCCCAAACTGCGACCGCACGTGGAGCGCCTTCTCGCGCGGGCGCGCGCCCAGCGCGACGAGCGGCTCGAAGAGCTCGCCCGGCGGTTCCTGAGCTGAACAGGGTCCGAGTCGGGCATGCCCGAGCTGCCTGACATCGAGCTGTACCTCCACGCCCTCCGGCCTCGGGTCGTCGGGCAACGCCTCGAGCGGGTGCGCATCACGAGCCCCTTCCTCCTGCGCACGGCCGCCCCCCCCGTCGCCGAGCTGGCGGGCCGCAGCGTGCGAGACGTCCGGCGCCTGGGGAAACAGATCGTCCTCGGCTTCGACGAGGCGTACTTCGCGGTGCTCCACCTCATGATTGCCGGACGGCTGCACTGGAAGGCCGCCCCGCCCCCCGCAGTCATCCCCCGGCGCCGCGGGCTGGGCGCGTTCGACTTCCCACTGGGCACCCTCGTCCTCACGGAGGCGGGAACGAAGCAGCGGGCGTCGCTCCACGTGGTGCGTGGCACGGACGCCCTCGCCGCGCACGACCGCGGGGGCCTCGACGTGCTGAGCGCCAGCGATGAGCAGTTCCGCGCCGTGCTCACCCGCGAGTCACACACCTTGAAGCGCGCGCTCACCGATCCGCGCCTGTTTGACGGCATCGGGAACGCCTACTCGGACGAGATCCTCCACGCGGCCCGGCTTTCGCCGCTCCGCCTCACATCCCAACTCGGAGACGACGAGATCGAGCGGCTCCGGCGCGCGACGCGGGAGACGCTGACGCGCTGGATCGAGCGGCTGCAGGCCGAGACCGGGAACGCATTCCCGGAAAAGGTCACGGCCTTCCGCACCGGCATGGCCGTCCACGGCCGCTTCCGGCAACCCTGTCCCGTGTGCGGATCACCGGTGCAGCGGATCCGGTACGCAGAGAACGAAGTGAACTACTGCGCCACGTGCCAGACCGGCGGGCGAGTACTCGCCGATCGCTCCCTGTCCCGCCTGCTCAAGGAAGACTGGCCCCGCTCGTTGGAGGAGTGGGCGGAGCATGTGCGCCTGCCGGAGCGCGAGTGACGGCCGCTTGAGCCGCGGGCCCACGACGTGGATCTTTCACGACGACGATGTCCGAGCCCATTCACCCCCAGCCCGTGCGCTACGAGCGCGTGTCCGTCGTCGAACCAGGCGACATCGACGACCTGGGACACGTCAACAACGTGGTGTACCTGCGCTGGGTGCAAGACGTCGCGGCGGCGCACTGGGAGGCGACGATCGCGCCTGAGGAACGGGTCGACGTCGCGTGGGTTGTGCTCCGGCACGAGATCGATTACCAGCACCCGGCGGTGCTGGGCGACCAGGTCGTCGCACGCACCTGGGTGGGGACGGCGCGGGCGACCACGTTCGAGCGGCACACCGAGATCCTGCGGGCGAGCGATCGCCGGGTGCTCGCCCGGGCGCGCTCGCTGTGGTGTCCCGTGAACGCCCGCACCGGGCGACCCCGACGGCTCGATCCGGCGCTGAACGAGCGCTTCTACTCCTAGCCCGAGAACATCCCATGCCGCCAAGCCCTGCCGTTCCGGACGTCGCGCGCGTCATCCAGTTGGCGGTCGCGCCGGTGTTTCTGCTTTCCGGCGTGGGCGTCACGCTTACCGTGCTCACCAGCCGGCTCAGCCGCATCGTCGACCGGGCTCGGTCGCTCGAAGGCGGGCTGGCTGGGGCCCCGCAGGCCGAGCAGGCGGGCCTGCACCGCGAGCTGGCCACACTGTCCCGCCGCGCGCAATTGATCAACCGGGCCCTCACCCTCAGCACGACGTGCGCACTGCTCGTGTGCTTCGTCATCGCCACCCTGTTCATCGGCGCCTTCCTCGGGCTCGACCTCTCGGGTCTGATCGCCCTCCTGTTCGTGGTGGCGATGCTCGCGTTCATCGGGGGCCTCGTCAGCTTCCTGCGGGAGATCTTTCTCGCCACGGCCAACCTGCGCATCGGACCGCGCTGATGCTCTTCGTGCTCGACAACTACGACTCGTTCACCTACAACCTCGTCCAGTACCTCGGCGAGCTGGGGGCGGAGCCCGTCGTCTACCGCAACGACGTGCTGACGGTGGAGCAGGTGCTCGCCCTCAAGCCCACAGCGGCGGTGCTCTCCCCCGGCCCCTGCACCCCCGGTGAGGCCGGCATTCTCGTGCCGCTGGTCAAGGCCCTGGCGGGCAACGTTCCGGTGCTGGGCGTGTGCCTCGGGCATCAGGCGATCGGGGAGGCGTTCGGCGGCCGCGTAGTGCGTGCGGACCGACTGATGCACGGCAAGACGTGCGAGGTGATCCACGAGCAGGACGAGCTGTTCGACGGGATTCCCAGCCCCCTCACCGGGATGCGGTACCACTCGCTCGTGGTGGAGCCCACGTCGCTGCCCCAGGACCTCGTCATCACGGCATGGAGCGCCGACCGACCCCGCGACGCCGAAATCATGGCCATGAAGCACCGTCGCTACCCGATCTACGGCGTGCAGTTTCACCCGGAATCGATCGGGACGGAGCACGGTAAGCGCTTGCTGGAGAACTTCTTGAGGGTTGCCGGCGCCATGGCCTAGACTCCGCGGCACGACTCTTGTATGTTCCCCTGTGCCTGTCCTCGGCGTGATCCCGGCGCGGCTGGGCTCCAGCCGCCTTCCTCGCAAGCCACTCCTGCCTCTGGCAGGTGAACCCCTCATCCTCTGGGTTGTCCGACGTGTCGCCGAGGCCGGTGTGTGCGACCAGCTCGTCGTGGCAACGGATGCGGGCGAGATCGCGGCCGTGGTCGAGCGAGCGGGCTACGAAGCCGTGCTGACCTCTCCTGAGCATCAATCCGGCACCGAACGTGTTGCGGAAGTCGTTGCCAGCGAACGGTTTAAAGGCTTCGAGGTCGCGCTGAACGTGCAGGGTGACGAGCCCCTCGTCGCCGCCGACGCGCTGCGCGGCGCCGTCGCGCGCGTGCGGGGTGGGGACCCGATCGGAACCGCGGCGGGCTCACTCGATCCCGCGCTCGCGGGCGATCCGAACCGGGTCAAGGTCGTCGTGGACGCACGCGGGCGGGCGCTGTACTTCTCGCGCGCCGCGATCCCGTTCGACCGCGACGGTGGCGGCGACGTGGTCTACTACCAGCACGTCGGTGTGTACGCCTACACGCGCGAGGCACTGGAGCGCTGGGTGCGGCTGCCGAGCGTGCCTGCGGAGCGTTGGGAGCGGCTCGAGCAGTTGCGCCCGCTGTTGCACGGCATCCCGATCGGCGTGGCGCTGTTCGCGGCCCCGGCGGCGCCCGGCGTGGACACGGCGGACGATCTCCAGTACGCGGAAACCCGCTTGACCCAGCGCTTGAAGGAGGTGAGTCCGTGAGCTCGACGAAGTACATCTTCGTGACCGGCGGCGTGGTGAGCTCGCTCGGCAAGGGCATCGCGGCCGCCTCGCTCGGGCGGCTGCTCGTGGAGCGCGGCCTCCGGGTGACGATCCAGAAGTTCGACCCCTACATCAACGTCGATCCCGGCACGATGTCGCCGTTCCAGCACGGCGAGGTGTACGTGACGGACGACGGGGCCGAGACCGACCTCGACCTCGGCCACTACGAGCGCTTCATCGACCGCTCGCTGTCGCAGGTGAACAACGTCACGACGGGGCGGATCTACCTCTCGGTCATCACGAAGGAGCGGCGCGGGGAGTACCTCGGCTCGACGGTGCAGGTCATCCCGCACATCACGGACGAGATCAAGGCCGCGATCCGGCGGCTCGCCCCGGACCACGACGCGGTCATCACCGAAATCGGCGGCACGGTGGGCGACATCGAGTCGCTGCCGTTCCTCGAGGCGATCCGCCAGTTCCGACAGGAAGTCGGCCGCGACAACACGCTGTTCATCCACCTCACTCTCGTCCCCTTCATCGCCGCCACCGCCGAGCTCAAGACCAAGCCGACTCAGCACTCCGTGCGGGAGCTGATGCAGATCGGGATCCAGCCCGACATCCTGGTGTGCCGCACCGAGCGCCCGCTGTCGGAGGACCTGAAGCGCAAGATCGCCCAGTTCTGCAACGTGGACTTCGGCTGCGTGGTCGAGAGCCCGGACGTGAAGTCGATTTACGAGATCCCGCTGAAGCTGCACGAGCAGGGGCTCGACAAGGAGGTGTGCCACCGGCTCCATCTCGACACCAAGGAGCCCGATCTCCGCAGCTGGGCGGCGATGGTCGAGAAGATCCTCCGGCCCCCCGAGCGGGTGCGCATCGCCGTCGTGGGCAAGTACACGGAGCTCGCGGACAGCTACAAGAGCATCCACGAGGCGCTCGTGCATGGAGGGATCGCAAACGACTGCAGTGTGCAGATCGATTGGATCTCGTCCGACCGCTTTACCGACCAGGAGACCGCGGGCGAGCTGCTCGGCCCGTACGACGGGCTGCTTGTCCCGGGCGGCTTCGGCGTGCGCGGCGTGGACGGGATGCTCGAGGCCATCCGCTGGGCGCGCGAGCACAAGCTGCCGTTCTTCGGGATCTGCCTGGGGCTGCAGACGGCGATCATCGAGTTCGCGCGCGACGTCGCGAAGCTTCCCGACACGAACTCCAGCGAGTTCGCCCCCGAGTGCGAGAACCCGGTGATCGCCCTGATGCACTCTCAGGAAGGCATCCAGGAGATGGGCGGCACGATGCGGCTCGGGTCCTATCCCTGCAAGCTGCGTCCCGGCTCGCGCGTGGCCCAGGTGTACGGCGCCCTGGAAGTGAGCGAGCGACACCGCCACCGCTACGAGGTGTCGAACGCGTACCGCGACGTGCTGGCGGAGTACGGGATGCGCTGCTCTGGCCTCTCGCCCGATGGCTCGCTGGTCGAGATGATCGAGCTGCCGGACCATCCCTGGTTCATCGGGTGCCAGTTCCATCCCGAGCTCAAGTCGCGCCCCACGCGCCCGCACCCGCTGTTCGGGGGCTTCGTGGGGGCGGCGCGCCACGAGCGGCGCGCCAAGGGCGCGGTGCCCGCCGAGGCGGAGCGACCGTCCGAGCTCGCCAGCCTGCACGACTGATAATGGTCCACCACTTCGGGGCCACCCCGTTCCTCATCGCGGGGCCGTGCGTCGTCGAGTCCGACGACCTGAACGTCCGCGTCGGCGAGGCGCTCGCCGACGTCGGGGCGAAGCTCGGGGTGCACGTCGTCTACAAGGCGTCGTACGACAAGGCGAACCGCTCCCGCCTGAAGGGCGCCCGCGGCCCCGGACTCGAAGCCGGCCTGCGAGCGCTCGAGCGGGTGCGGGCCGCGACGGGTCTACCCCTGCTGACGGACGTCCACGAGCCGGGGCACGTCCCGGCGGCTGCCCAGGTAGCCGACGTGCTCCAGATCCCGGCGTTCCTGTGCCGGCAAACCGATCTGCTGGTCGCCGTCGGCCGTGCGGAGCGCGCCGTGAACGTGAAGAAAGGGCAGTGGATGTCGCCCGAGGGGATGGCCGGCGCGGTCGAGAAGGTGCGCGCCGGTGGCGCCCCGGAGATCGCCGTCACCGAGCGCGGGACCTTCTTCGGCTACGGCGACCTCGTCGTCGACATGCGCAACTTCACTCGGCTGCGCGCGGCGTGCCGCGTCCCCGTCGTGTACGACGCCACGCACTCGGTGCAGCAGCCGGGGCAGGGCCCGGACGGCGCGAGCGGCGGCCTGCGCGAGTTCATCCCGCCGCTGCTCTACGCCGCCGCTGCCGCCGGAGCCGATGGCTTCTTCCTCGAGACGCACCCCGACCCCGACCGCGCGCCGTCGGACGGGCCGAACATGGTGCCGCTCGATCAGCTCTACGGCGTGTTGAGCGTGGCGCTCGAGATCTGGCAGCGGGCGCGGGAGGCGGTGCGTGCATAAGCCCGTTGGCGGCGGTCGGGACCCACGCCCCAAGGGGGGTGACCCGATTCGGTGGGAGCAGTCATGATCGACGCCGGTCTCGCCCGCCGCCTGAAGCTCGTCGGCTTGGACGTCGACGGCGTCCTCACCGACAACGGGATCTATGTCGGCATGGTGGGCGATCACCCCGTCGAGCTCAAGCGGTTCCACATCCAGGATGGGCTGGGTATCAAGTTGCTGCGCGACGCAGGACTCGTGGTGGTGCTGGCGAGCGCTCGACGCTCCGAGGCCACCGAGCTGCGGGCTCGCGAGCTGAAAGTGGACGAGGTTGTGCAAGACAAGAGGAAGCTACCGGCATTCGAGGACGTGCTGCGCCGGCGCGGCGTGTCGTGGGAAGACTGCGCGTTCGTGGGCGACGACCTTCCCGATCTTCCGCTGCTGCGGCGGGTGGGGCTTCCGATCGCCGTGGCGAACGCGGTTGCTGAGGTTGTGGCCGCGGCACAGCTCGTGACGAGGGCCCCCGGCGGACAAGGCGCGGTCCGCGAGGTGGCCGAGCACATCCTCCAGGCGCGCGGCGAGTGGCATGGTTTGGTCACGAAGTACTTCGTGGAGCGTGGCGATGTCGCGCACGGAGCCGAACGATCTCGTTGAGCGCGGCCGCCGGGTCCTCGCCCTCGAAGCGGAGGCGATCCGGCGGGTCGCCGAGCGGCTCGGCCCCGCCTTCGCGGCGGCCGTGCACCTCCTCGCGGAGGCGCCGGGCCGGCTGATCGTCTCCGGAGTCGGCAAGTCCGGCCTCATCGCCCGCAAGATCGCCGCGACGCTCACGTCCACCGGCACCCCGGCGTCGTTCCTCCACCCCGTCGACTCGTTGCACGGCGACCTCGGCATCGTGGGCCGGCGCGACGTCGTGATCTTGCTCTCGAAGAGCGGGGCCTCGGACGAGTTGTTCGGGCTCGTGAGCCAGCTCAAGCGGCTCGGCGTCCCCATCGTCGCGATCACGGGAGCGCCCGATTCCGCCCTCGCCCGGCAGTCGGACGTGGTGCTGGACGCGAGCGTCACCGAGGAAGCCTGCGCCGAGACCCTCGCGCCGACGAGCAGCACCACCGCCGCCCTCGCGCTGGGCGATGCGCTGGCCGTGACGCTGCTCGAGATGAAGGGCTTCCACCGCGAGGACTTCGCGGCGCTGCATCCCGGCGGCGCCCTGGGGCGGAACCTGTTGCTGCGGGTCGCCGACGTCATGCTGACGCGGGACCTGCCCACGCTCGCGCCCGACCGCCCGATGCGCGAGTGCGTGGTGCTCCTCGCCGAGAAGCGCGGCACCGTAGCCGTCGTGGACCGGGCGGGCGGCCTCGTGGGCGTCGTCACGGCGGGCGACCTGACCCGCCTGATGGAGAAGACGGACCGCTTTCTCGACATCCCGGTAGGGAACGTCATGACGCAAACCCCGAAGAGTACGACGCCGGAGGAGCTCGCCGGGGCGGCCGTGGCGCTGATGGAGAAGCACGGGATCATGGCGCTGCCGGTGCTCGACGGCGGCCGGAAGCTGGTGGGGATGGTGCACCTGCATGACCTGATGAAGGCAGGGGCGGCATGAAAGACAGGACGGCGTCGAGGGGAGGCGTCGAGGAGAATCGTCAAGGACCTGCGTCGCGTTGGGACGCCGCTCCTCGACGATTCCTCTTGACGCTTCTTCTCGACGTTGTTTTGGTTTCCGGTTGCGAGACTGGCATCAAGCCGACCGCGACCATCGCCGCGACCGATTCCGCCGACCAGATCCTCATCAACATGTCCCACTACGTGACCGACGGCGGCATCCAGCGCGCCCACGTGCGCGCCGACACGGCATACTTCTTCTCCCCGATGCAGACCGCCGAGCTGCGCAGCGTCCACATCACGTTCTACGATACCGAGGGGGCCGAGACGTCGACACTCACGTCGCGCGAGGGCACGTATCACTGGCGCTCGGGCGACATGGAGGCGCGCATCAACGTGGTCGTGGTGCGCAAAGACGGCGCCACGCTGCGCACCGAGGTGATACGCTACAGCCAGGCCAAGAACCAGGTCAGCTCTAACCAGGCATTCGTGTTCGACGAGCCGACGCGGCACATCAAGGGACAGGGCTTCACTGCCGACCCGGATTTCAAGGTCGTGACGGCGAACCGGGTCACGGGCGAGGGCGGCAAGTTCACCCTCCCGAACCAATGATGGCAACCGTGCTCCTGATCACGCTCGTCCAGCAACCGGCGGCGCCCGCCGACACGGCGGCGGGGCGACCCTGCAAGGTGATCATCGATTCGGTGGGTCGGCAGGCCCGGCAGGTGGAGGTGCGCCGGGGAGAAACGAACGTCTTCGCCGGCGGTGGCGTGCTGGCGCATTGCGAGGGCACGGGGAGCACGCTCGCGGCCGACAGCGTCGCCTGGTTCGCGGGCACGGGCCGGTTCGACATGATCGGTCTCGCGAACCAGGTCCACATCCGCGACACCGCCATCACGCTCGACGCCCGCTTCGCCTCGTACTATCTGCGCCAGGAGCGTCTCGAGGCCCACAACCGGGTCGTCGCCGTGAACCGCAGCACGGGCTCCGTGCTGCGCGGGCCCAACCTGACCTACTATCGCGCGGTGAAGGGCGTCCGGGACACCCTGGAGATGTACGCCACGGGCCGCCCGACCATCGAGTATCGCGACCGGCCGGACTCGGGAGAGCCGTACGTCATCGTCGCCGACCGGGTGCGTTTCAAGGGCAACGACCGGATGTGGGGGGCGGGGCAGGTGACGATCGACCGCAGCGACTTCGCCGCGCGCGGCGATTCGATGCAGCTCGACCAGGCGGCCGGGTTCGGCGTGCTCGTCGGCAAGCCGCGCGTCGAGGGGAAGGGAACGCGGAGCTACAAGCTCACCGGCACGCGCATCGCGCTGGGCCTCCGCGGCCGCGAGGTCCGCCAGGTGAAGGCCCTCGGCAACGGCGTCGCCACCGGGTCGGACTGGCGTCTGACCGCCGATACGATCCACCTGCACATCGACCGCAAGAAGCTCCAGCAGGCCTTCGCCTGGGGCCCGCGCGACTCGACGCACGCCCGGGCCGTTTCCACGCTGCAAACGATCCGCGCCGATTCCCTCGCGCTCGACCTGCCCGACGAGGTGCTGACGGAAGCCCGCGGCTTCGGGCACGCCTTCTCGACCTCCAAGAAGGACTCGACGGCCGCCGCCCCGGTAGACTGGATCGCGGGGGACTCCCTCACCGCCCGCTGGGCGCAGGAAGCCGACCCCGGCGGGGCGGGACAGCCGAAGAGCAAGCTGCACCGCCTCATCTCGCGCGGCTCCGCCCGGTCCTTCACGCATCATTACAACCAGCGCGATTCGCTGCCGTCGCTCAACTACTCGCGCGGCGCCATGATCGACGTCCTGCTCAAGGCCGATCGGGTCGACAGCGTGTTCGTCACCGGGGGGGCCAACGGCGTGCAGCTCGAGCCCAAGCCGCCGGCGGACACCACCAAGAAGAAGCCGCCGACCCGATGATCGCCGACCTGCTCGCCGCCCGGGACTCCTCGCTCCCGCTCGCCGCCGCGGCGCTCGCCCGCGTGGCCGACGAGCACGGCCGCACGGCCTTCGGTGACCTCGCGATCGCCTACCGGGAGGAGTTCCTCAAGCTGCGCGCCCACTCCCGCGGCGCGAGCCTGCCGGAGCTCAGCGGACTGTCGGTGGAGGAGTTTCGCACCAGTCTCCGCACGTCCATGCTGCCGCGGCTCGCGCTCATGAAGATCGTCGCCTACCCGGTGGGCATCCCGTACGACGACACGCCGATCGCGTTCACCTCGGAGGCGTGGACCGAGCTGGGGGGCGACCGGTCGGGCGCCGCGGATCGGCTGCTCGACGCCGCCGAGCGCGCGCTCACCCGGGCCGAGGCGGTGAGCGGCGAGCACCCGGCGGTGAGCGGCGGCAGCCTGCTCGAGGCGCACGGACTCGTCAAGGTGTACAAGGGCCGCCGCGTGGTGAACGACGTGAGCGTGCGGCTCGAGCAGGGCGAGATCGTGGGCCTGCTCGGTCCGAACGGGGCGGGCAAGACCACGACGTTCTACATGATCACCGGCCTCGTCCGGCCGGACGGCGGCCGCATCGTGCTCGACGGCCGCGACACCACGGACGAGCCGATGTACCGCCGGGCGCAGATGGGGATCGGCTACCTGGCTCAGGAGCCGTCCGTGTTCCGCAAGCTGACGGTCGAGGAGAACGTGCGGGCCATCCTCGAGACGCTCCAGCTCAGCGATGCGGAGCAGGCGGAGCGGTTGGAGCGGCTGCTCGACGAGCTGGCTATCAAGCACCTGCGGCGCCAGAAGGGCTTCCAGCTCTCGGGGGGCGAGCGCCGCCGGCTCGAGATCACGCGGGCCCTCGTCACCGAGCCCAAGTTCATGTTGCTCGACGAGCCGTTCGCCGGCGTGGACCCGATCGCCGTGCACGACATCCAGACGATCGTGGCGGGGCTGCGCCATCGCGGGATCGGCGTGCTCATCACCGACCACAACGTGGAGCAGACGCTCGACATCGTGGATCGCGCCTATATCATGTTCGAAGGGAAGGTTCAGGTCTCGGGCACCGTGCGCGAGCTGGTATTCGACGACCGGGTGGCGAACCTCTACCTCGGACCCACCCTCACCGCGCGCCTGCGCGCGCGCCTCACCGCGGCCGCGTGAAGACCGGACTGCAGCAGCACGCCGCGCTCTCGCAGCAGCTGCGGATCAATCCGCGCCTGTACCAGGCGATGGATCTCCTCTACATGCCCCTGCTGGAGCTGCAACAGCATCTCAAGCAGGAGCTGCTCGGCAACCCGTTCCTCGAGCTGGTGGAGCCCGAGGAGGAGACCGAGGTCCAGCTCTCGGAGGACGGCAAGGAAGCCGAAAAAGAGAAGGCGGGCGACGACGAGCCCAACTGGGAGGACATCCTCCTCGACGACGGCACCGACCAGGGCGTGCCGCCGCGCGACATGAGCGAGGCCCGCGAGTACGTCGAGCCGGTCCCGGTCGAGACCAAGGACTTGAGCGACTACCTGCGCGACCAGGTCCGGCTGCTCGATCTCACGCCGCGCCAGCAGCTCCTCGCCGAAGAGTTCATCGGCAACATCGCCGAGGATGGCTACCTCGGCGCGACGCCGGAGGAGATCGTCAGGGGGGCGAACCAGCTGCTCGAGGAGCATGCCGTCGAGTCGGAGCAAGAGGTGCACCCGCAGCTCTATACCCTCGCCGATGCCGAAGAGATGCTGCGCATCGTCCAGAAGCTCGATCCCCCTGGCGTGGGCGCGCGCGACCTGCGCGAGTGCCTGCTGCTCCAGCTCGAGGCGCGCGGCGAGACCGGCACGCTCGCCTACCGGCTGGTGCGGGACGCCTTCGAGGATCTCAAGGCGCACCGCTGGAGCGACCTCGGCAAGCGCTTCGGCCTGGACGCCGTCGACGTGCAGAAGGTGGCCGACGAGCTCGCCAAGCTCGACCCCAAGCCCGGCCTGCAACAATCCGCCGCAGGCGACCAGTACATCATGCCCGACATGGTCGTCGAGAAGATCGACGGTGAGTACAAGGTGTTCCTCAACGACGGCGGCCTGCCGCGGCTCCGGATCTCCAAGACCTACCAGGAGATCGCCCGCGACAAGAAGAAGTTCCAGGGCGAGAACAAGGACTTCATCAACCAGCGCATGAACAGCGCGCACTGGATGATCCAGGCAATCGAACAGCGGCGCCAGACCATGCTCAAGGTGTTGAACTTCATCGTCGACCGCCAGCGGGAGTTCTTCGAGAAGGGCGTAGAGTACTTGAAGCCCCTCACGCTGCGCGAGGTGGCGGACGTCATCAACATGCACGAGAGCACCGTCAGCCGCGTGACCAACGAGAAGTACGTCCAGACGCCGCGCGGCCTGCTGCCCCTCAAGTTCTTCTTCTCGAGCGGGCTCTCCACCACGACCGGCGAAGACGCCAGCGCCCGCAGCATCAAGGCCCAGATCCAGAAAATGGTGGCGGACGAGGACCCCAAGAACCCTCTCACCGATCAGCAGATCGTCGAGCTGTTCGAGCAGAAGGGGGTCAGGATCGCCCGCCGCACGGTGGCCAAGTATCGCGACCAGCTGAGCATCCTGCCGGCCCGGATGCGGAAGCGTCTATGAGCCTCGCGACGCCCGCTGCCACGCCGGAGGTCAGCGTGCTCGTCCCCGCGAAGGACGAGGTCGAGAACCTGCCCGAGTTCGTGCGCCAGGCGCGCGACGCGCTGCTGCCGCTCCCCTACGCCGCCGAAGTGGTGGTGATCGACGATGGCAGCCGCGACGGCACGGCCGAGGCGCTCCGCGAGCTCGCGGCGAAGCATGCGTTCGTTCGCGTGATCACCCACCGCAGCCAACGCGGCATCGCCGACGCGCTCCGCTCGGGCGCCGATGCCGCGCGGGGCCGCGTCCTCGTGTTCTATCCCGCCGACCTGCAGTACAGCCCGGCCGACATCCCCGGCCTCGTGGCGCCGATCCTCGACGGGGAGGCGGACATCGTGACCGGCACGAAGCAGGGCCACTATGACCGGCGCTTCGTGTCCTGGGTCTACAACACGCTGTGTCGCTGGCTGTTCGGCGTCCGCGTCACGGACTTGAATTCCGTGAAGGCGTACCGCCGGGAAGTGGTGGACGGCCTGCCGACCCGCCCCGACTGGCATCGCTTCATGGTCGTCATCGCGGCCACGCAGGGCTTCCGGCTGCGGGAGCACCCCGTCTCGCTTCATCCCCGCAGGGCGGGCCGGTCGAAGTTCGGCATCGGCCGCATCCCGGTGGGCGTGCTCGATTTGGTGTCGGTGTGGTTCCAGCTCAGGTTCGGCCGCAAGCCGATGCTGTTCTTCGGCGTGACGGGGGCGGCGCTCATCTGCCTCGGCGGTGCCGTTGGGGCGTATGCGTTGGTCGAGCGATATGTGTTCGACCACGGCAATCGCGCGTTTCTCTATCTGGTGTTGCTGCTGGTGATCGCGGGGATCGCGCTGTTCGGCTTCGGATTCGTGGGGGAGATGGTGGCGGAGATGCGAGAGGAGCTACGGGAGCTGCTCCGGCGGCAGCAGGACCACCGGGATCGGTAGGGCAGTGCGTCGCCGGCAACCGGGGTCGCGCTGCCACTTGCCGCCCCGCCGCAGCGATGTTGATTCACCCGGATGAGACGGGCAGCTCCCTTTCTCTGCGTGTGCGCTCTCGCCGCGCTCGTGCCGGCCTGCCACGAGACCACTACGGAGGTCGTGTACGTGACTGGCCTGCTCGTGACGCCAGCGGACACGGCGATCCGGCAGGGCGGGAGCCTCCAGCTCCGCGCCAGCCTCGTGGACACCGCGGGTCATCCCGTGCTCGACGTGCCGGCGGCGTTCGCGTCGAGCGACTCGAGCGTCGCCCGCGTTTCGGCGAGTGGATTCCTCACCACGCGCGGGCCGCTCGGGGGTGTGATCGTCACGGCGTCGTACAGCAGATTCGAGGCGGCGGCCTTCGTGCGCGTGTTCGACAGCACCCTCAGCGCGAGTCTCGAGCTCTCCGCCCGGCCGTTCGGCGTCGCGGTCAGCGCACAGAACATCGTATACGTCACGCGGCTCGACGCCGCCGCACTTGCCCGGATCGATCTTCCGACGGCGGGGTTCTCGGGGTCGGTGGCCGCGGGCTCCATCCCCACCGACGTGGCTTTCACCCACGACGGCAAGACCGCATACGTGGCGAACCAGTTCAGCGACAACGTCGGCGTCGTAGATGTCAGGCGGGACATGCAAGTGGACGTGATTCCCGTGATCGGCGACCCGTTCGATGTCATCGTCGCGCCCGACGACCAGACGATCTTCGTGAGCACGAACGTCGACACGGTGTATCGCATCAATCCCGTTGCGAAGACGGTCGTGGCCAAGTTCGGCCTGCCCACGGTATTCGGTGTGGTGTTGACCGGATTGACCTTCAACCGCGACGGCACGTTGCTGTACGCCAGCACCCGCGCCGCGGGCACGGTAATCGAGTACAGCGTCACGGCAAACGTCGTGCTCCGCACTATCCCCGTCGGCGGCCAGCCCCAAGGGGTGGCCGTCTCGCCGGACGGGACGGAGCTCTATGTCGCCGACGAAACCGGGTCCCAGCTGCTCGTGTGGGATCTCACAGCGAACGCGCTCACGGCTTCCGTGCCGCTGGGCGGAAGCCCCTTCGATCTGAAGCTGACGCCGGACGACGCGCAGATCTACGTCGGCATCCGGACCAGCGGCCAGGTTCAGGTGTTCGACCGCGTGACGCGCGCTCTCGCGCGCACGATTCCCACGCAAGGCATGCCGCGACGGATCGCGTTCGCCGCGTCGGGGATGGCGGTGGTTGCGAACGAGGCCGGCTGGGTAGATCTCGTGAAGTAGACTGGGCGTTGCACGCGGCCTAGATTGCTCGGACCATGGGCGCGAAGATCGGTCCGTCGTCTCCCGAGCTGGCCGCGTTCTACAGCGCGCGCAGCGCCTGGCGCAGCCGCGGCGAGGAGCGGATGCGCTTCCGCAAGGCGAGCGCGCTCGCTCGGGTCCCGCCCGGAGCGGCCGTGCTCGACATCGGGTGCCGGGACGGCGGGCTGCGCGCGTTCCTCCCGCCGGGTGTGCGCTACCAGGGGCTCGACATCGCGCCCGAATTCGCGGCGCCCGATATCCTCATCCAGGACATCTCCGGCGGCCTCCCGTTCCCGGACGGGGCATTCGACTACGTGTTCTGCATCGACGTGCTCGAGCACGTGCCCCATCCGTTCTTCACGCTGAGCGAAATCCACCGCGTGCTGGGCCGGCACGGCGTGCTCGTGCTCTCGGTGCCCAACCCCTACCACGTCAAAGAGATCATTTGGAACATCTTCCGAATCCCCGACCGGCAGGGCCACATGTACGGCTGGACCCGGCAAACGATGACCCGGCTCGGGGAGATGAACGGATTTCGGCTGGAGCGGTCCGGGGGGACCTACCTGCACCCCCCGATCCCGATGTTCGCGCTGCTGGCGCGCTCGATCGTCTATCGCTTCGTGAAGGCTTAAGACCCCCCCCCGTCGCGCGCCAACCGGATCCCGTAGCGGCCGAGGAACAGGGCAAGCTCCTCGGTGAGCGGCGACCCGCCACGGCTCCGGGTGCGGCCGCCCAGATCGAGCCAGTGGATGCCCGCCGCCCGATAGCCGGCGAGGGTGCCGGCGCCGAGCGGCGCCTCGCTCAATACGGTGTCGCCGGCGGTCGGTGCGGCGGGCGACGGCTTGCCGTCGCGCAGCCACAGGAGCCGCCACGCCCGCCGACGGCGGGTGTACGTGCGAAACGGCGCCTCGGCACCCACCGTCACGCCCCCGTGCCGCACCGAGCGGTCGAACTCCGCCATGATCGTCTCCACCAACTCGGTCTTCTGGCGCTCGCTCAGCGGCCGCGGGAAATCCGGCGCCGACCGGATGACCTTCGCCGGGGAGCCCACCGCCAGGCTGTAGGGGGCGATGGTGCCGTGGACGAGCGAGTCCGCGCCGATCACCGTGCCGTCGCCGATCGTCGTACCGGGCATCACGAACACGCGCCACGGAAGCCAGACGCTCTTGCCAAGCGTCACGGGCTCGTAGTTCACCGGATAGCCATCGAGCGCGCTCAGCCAGACGCCGTGCGTGAAGATGAGACAGTGACCGCCGATGCCGGTGTCGTCCCCGATGACTACGGGCTTGGTGGGATTGATGAACGAGAGCTGCAGAATGATCGTCCGGCTGCCCAGCGCGAAGCGCGACTCGGGCAGCTGCGGGCCGCCGACGTACACCTGCTCCCGGATCTTCGCGTCCTCGCCGATCTCGATCGTCTCGCACGACACGTAGCTCATCGTGCCCACGCTCGAGTGCCGACCGATCCGGATGGTGCGCCCCTGGACGATCGCGAGAAAGCCGATCTCCACGAAGTCCCCGAGCTCCACCGCGTCGCCGACCACGACGCCCCCGAAGCTGAAGCGCACGCCGCGGCCGATGCGATACCCGAGGAACAGGCGATAGGCGAGGATCTTGAGGGAGCTCGGCAGCCAGCCGAAGGCGACGAGATGCCGCCACGGGATGCGGTCCTTCGGCAACAACGGCTCAGCCATGGGCGCGCCACTCCGGGTCGGATTCGCGTCGCCGGGTAAGATAAGCGCTGACCGCGCTCCGCGCCGTATATATTGCAGGCCGTGATCCGACTGCCATCGGGCGAGCCGCTGAGCGGCGCGGAGCGCTACGGCCTCGAGCTGCTCGTGGACCTGGCTCGCCTCCCGCCCGTAGACGACGCGGACGCGGACGTGGTCCGTCTCGATATCGCCGCGCGCGACGCGGCAGGCGCCGATCCAGACCTGCCGACATGCATCGCCCACGACTGGTACCTGGAGCGGGGGGACGGCATGGTGCGCGTCTCGCGGGCCGCGCTGCGGCAGATCACGGCGGTGGCGGGCGCCGCAGCGGAGCACCGGACCGCCGCGCGCGACCGCCACGGCCGCGTGCCGTCGGCGGAGAACGCGCTGGTGCGTCACGGGCTCGATGCGGAGCCGATCGTGTCGCGTGCCGCCGCGCGGCTGCGCGCCGCCGTGATCGCGAGCGCCGGCCGGCGACGGGTGGTCCTCGCGACGCCGTGGCCCGACGGCAAGCGTTGGGCCGCGGCGTTCACCCACGACCTGGACGTCGTCGCGTACTGGCCGCTGTTCACGCTGCTGCGCCTGGCCGAGCTCGCGAGGAAGGGACAGCTCGGCCGCTGGGGTCGAACACTCGGCTCGGCGCTCGCGGCTACCGGCCGGGATCCGGTGGGGCAGGGGATCCGGACCCTGCTGGAAACCGAGCGGCAGCACGGCGTCCTCTCCACGTGGTTCGTCCTGTGCGGAACGCCGACGCTCGCGACCATGCGGGCCGGAGACCTGACGTATCGGCCGGAGTCGCCGGCCGCCGCGGCGATCGTCCGGAGTCTGGTGGAGCGCGGCTGCGAGATCGGCTTGCACGGCAGCTTCGCCACGTCGGATCGCCCCGACCTGTTCCGCGAGCAGCGCGCGCGGCTAGAGCGACTCGCCGGCCGACCGGTGGCCGGCGTGCGGCAGCACTTCCTCCGCATCCGGCCCGGCGCCACCCATCACGCCATGCTCGCCGCGGGGTTGCGCTACGATGCCACCGCCGGGTTTCCCGATCGCAACGGATTTCGGCTCGGCGTGGCGGATGTGATCCCCGCCTGGGACGCGGGCGGCGAGCGGCCGATCGGCCTCGAGGAAGTCCCGCTGTGCTGGATGGACCGCGCCCTCTCCAAGTACCGTGGCGTCGAGGACCCCGAGCGCTGGGTCGCCGCAGGGCTGGCCCTGGCGCGCGCCTGCCGCGACGTGGAGGGCCTCTGGGTCGGCGTATGGCACCCCAATCTCACGGCGCCCCTGGGGTTCCCCGACGCCCCCGCGGCGTTCGACGAGCTGGTCCGCAGCGTCACGGGCGATGGGCCGTTCGTCGGGACGCTGGGCGCCGTGGTTCGGTGGCGCGTCGCCCGCCGCAGCGTCCGGATTCGCCGCGTCGCGCCCGACGGGCGCCTCGAGGCCTACACCGCGCTGCCGGCGCCCGCTCCGCTGGCGCTCGAGGACGCCGCAGGCCGGACGCTCGAACCGGTGCAGGCGTGAAGGTCCTGTTCCTGGCGCACTCGTTCCCGCGCTACATCACGGATCCGGTCGGCTCGTTCGTGCTGCGGCTCGCAGCCGCGCTGCGTGCCGCCGGTGTGGAGGTCACGGTGCTCGCCCCCAGCGCGCCCGGCCTGGCGCGTCGCGAATCATTCGAGGGGGTGCCGGTGGAGCGGTTTCGCTACGCCCCCCGACGTCTCGAGACCCTGGCGTACACCGCGACGATGCGGCCGCGCGTGCAGCGCTCGTGGGCCGCGCGCCTCACGCTGGCGAGCTTCCTCCTGGCCCAGCTCGTCGCGGCGCTGCGGCTGCGGCGCCGGTTCCGCTGGGACGTCGTGCATGCTCACTGGTGGATGCCGGGCGGCCTCGTGGGCACCCGGCTCGGTGCCCCGCTGGTCACCACGCTGCACGGTTCCGACCTGCGGCTGGCCCAGGACGTCCCCATCGCCGGCCGGCTGTTCCGCTACGTGGTGCGGCGCTCCGCCGTCGTGACCACCGTGTCGCGGTGGCTCGCGCAGGGGACGGCGGCGCTCGTGCCCGACGTCCGCCCGGTGGTGGCTCCGATGCCGATCAAGGGCGACCTGTTCCATCCGGGCGGCGCGCGACCGCCCGCCCGGCTGCTGTTCGTCGGCAAGCTGAACGAGCAGAAGGGCATCGCGCACGTGCTGCGGGCGTTGGCCCGGATGCGGTGCCCTGCGACGCTCGACATCGTCGTGGGCGTGGGGAGCATGGAAGACGAGGCGCGCGCGCTCGCGGCCTCGCTCGGCATCGCGGAGCGGTTGCGGTGGCATCCGCTGTTGCCGCAGGCCGAGCTGGCGGATCTCTACCGCAGCGTCACGGCCCTGGTGATGCCCGCCGTAGACGAGGGGTTCGGGCTGGTGGCGGTCGAGGCGCTGCTGTGCGAAACGCCCGTGGTGGCGTTCGCGTCCGGCGGCTTGACCGACATCGTGGTGCACGAGGAGACGGGTCTGCTGGTCCCGGCGGGCGACGGCGACGCGCTGGCGGCCGCGCTCGATCGGCTACTCGCGCTGCCCGACCGCGGGGCGGCGCTCGCGCAGGCGGGCCGCCAGCGCGCGCTCGCGCTGTTCGGGCCGGAGGCCGCCGCCCGCCGCTACGCCGAGCTGTATCGGACCGCGCTTGACCGCGCCGGCCGGTAGCGCAGCGCGCCCGCCGCACCGCACGTTGCCCGGGCCCTGGGTCTGGGCGGTCCAGCTCACGGTCGGCGCCGTTGTCGCGCTGCTCGTCGGGCGGGCGCTCGTGCGCAACTGGAGCGAGTTCCGCTCCCTGCACGTCGCCATCGCGTTCCAGCCCGGGTGGCTCGCGCTCTCCGTACTCGCTGTCTTCGCCACGTACGCCATTCAGGTGGAGTCCTGGCGTCGGGTGCTCGCGGGCTGGGCACAGCGGTTGCCCTATGCCCGCGCCCTGCGCATCTGGATGCTCGTAAACCTGGGCCGCTACGTCCCGGGGAAGATCTGGAGCGTGGCCGGCCTCATGGTGCTGGCGCAGCGGGCCGGCGTCGATGCCTGGGCGGCCGCGGCTTCGGCCGTCGTGATCCAGGCGCTGGGGATCGGGACGGCGGTGGTGGTCGTGGCCGCGGCCACGCCGAGCGCCGAGTCGCCGCTGCGGCTCGCGGCCGCCGCCGCCGCTGCCGCTGGGACGATCGGGCTGCTCGCGTGGAACCGCCCGGCGGAGGCATTGGCACGTCTCATGGGATCCGCGGCTCAGTTCCGGGCGCTGCCGCTCGCGGCGGCGGTCCGGGGCGGGGGATTGACCCTGCTGAGCTGGGTCACGTACGGCATCGCGTTCTGGCTGTTGGCTCGGGGCCTCGGGCTCCCGCCGACGTTGCCGCTCGCCACGGCGACGGGGGTCTTCGCCCTCGGCTACATTTTAGGCCTGCTGGCGCTGTTCGCGCCGGGCGGCGTGGGTGTGCGCGAGCTCGTGTTCATCGGCCTGCTCACGCCGGCGCTCGGCAGCGGCGGTGCCGTGGCGCTGAGCGTCGGCTCTCGCGTGCTCTTGACCCTGACCGAGGCCGCCGGCCCGCTGGGCATGCTGCTCTTCACCGGAAGACACAAGGAGAACGCGGGTGAACGACCGCCACCCTGACGTCGTCACGGCGACGTATGAGCCGACGCGGCCGACCCTTGCCGCCACCGGCCTCCTCGCCCTCTGGATCGCGGTGCTGTCGTTCCCGATGCTCAGTGGCCAGTGGCTCGCAAGCCCGTGGAGCGATCAGCACGACGCGGGCTACGCCTACCGAGCCTGGGGCGCCGAATGGTGGCACCGCCTGGGGCACGTGCCGCTGTGGAATCCCGAGCTGTTCGGCGGGTTGCCGTTCGTCGCGGCGGGGCATGGGGACATCTTCTATCCGACGTCGTTCTTGCGGCTGCTCTTGCCCGTGGCCACCGTGGTGAACCTGGGTTTCGTGTTGCACTACCTACTCCTCGGGCTCGCCACCTATTGGCTGCTCCGCCGCTTGCACGTCTCGTGGACGGGCTCCGTGATCGGCGCGCTCGCCTACCAGCTCTCGGGCGTGATCGCATCGTATCCGTCTCCCGGACACGACGGGAAGCTGTTCGCCTCGACGGCACTGCCGCTCGCGCTGCTCGGGCTCGTGCTCGCCCTGCGTGATAAGCGCTGGGAGGGGTACGCGCTCCTGAGCCTGTCCGTCGCGCTCGCGCTGCTGGGCCACGTGCAGATCGCTTATTACGTGCTCATCGCCGCCGGGCTCTTCGCCCTTTACCTCACCCTGGAAGCAACGCCCTCGGAACCACCGGCCGCCCGTGTCGGCCGCCTGGCACTCGCCCTCTTGGCCGTCACGCTCGGCTTCGGCCTCGCGATGATTCAGATACTCCCCTTCATCCACTACATCCCCTTCTCGCCGCGCGCGCAGGGGTACTACGGGTTTGCCGGCTCGGCATCGTACGCCATCCCCTGGGAGCACGTCCCGGAGTTCTTCTTCAAGAACTTTGCGGGCTCGCGGGAGACGTACTGGGGCCCGAACCCGCTCAAGCTGCATTCGCAGTACCTCGGCCTCCCGGTCATCGCGCTCGCCACCCTCGGCGTCGGCGTCAAGGATCAGCGCCGCCTGATTCTCTGGCTGGGCGGCATCGGACTGCTGTTACTGCTCATCAGCCTGGGCGCGAGTACCCCGTTCTACAGGCTCTGGTGGTCGGTGATGCCGCTTGTGAAAAAGACGCGAGCTCCCGATATGGCGTTCTTTGTCGTCGCGTTCGTGTGCGCCGCGTTCGCGGGGCTCGGGGCGGAGCGCCTCGAGCGAAGGGAAGGGGCGAAGGCGCTGGTGCCGTGGGTCGTTGCTGCCGGTGCCGTCGCGCTGCTGGCCGTCACGGGAGTGCTCGGCTCGGTCGCGGTGGCCCTTGCTGGCGCCCGCGCGTCCGCGGCGCAGGCCACCGGGTCGGCAATCGCCGGAGGAGCCCTCAGCAGCGCGGCGGCCCTGGTGATCACAGCCTCGGTCGCCCTGGTGGCGCTCCGGGCACGCATTACCCCGCGCCTGTTCTCGATCACGCTGGCCCTCGTGGTCGGAGCCGACCTCTGGCTCAACGCCACGCACTTCTGGGTGTACTCTCCCGACCCCTCGAAGGACCTGTTCCGGCCCGACCAGGTGACCGAGCGCGCCACCGCTACTCCGCTGCCGTACCGGGCCGTCGACCTCGGTGTCTACCCGAAGAATGGCGTGTCCCTCATGGCGTTCGGAATCCCGCAGCTGCTGGGATACGCCGGCAACGAGATCAGGTACTTCGATGAGCTGTGGGGCGGGAGAAACGAGTGGCGCAACTTGTCGCACCTCCAGTTGTGGGATCTGTTCGCGATCCGTTACGCCATCGCGCCCGCCGCGGCCCGCAACGCCGATAGCATCCCCGGTTTCCGGCGGCTGCTGGCCTCGGCGCCGACGTCGGCGGGCGTGCCGGCGAATCTGTTCGAGCGGACCCAGCCGGCACCGTACGCGCGGGTCGTCCCCGGCGCGATCAAGGCCGACCCCGACGCCGTCATTCCCACGCTCCTGGACCCGCGGATGGACTACTCTCGCCTCGTGCTGTTCACCAACGACCAACCGGTGGTGCCGGAACCGATCAAGAAGATGCCTGAGCCCAGTCCCTCACGCGCTACCGTTACGGCGTGGCAGCCCGGCCGGATGACCGTGACGCTCGAGCCGGCCGCTCCCGCACCGGGCTATCTCTTGATCGCCGAGAATTGGCACCCGGACTGGCAGGCCACCGTGGACGGTCGGCCGACCCCTACGCTGCGCGGCGATTTCACTCTGATCACGGTCCCCCTGCCGGCCGGCGCCCGTAGCGTCGAGCTGGCGTTCCGGTCGCCCGACTACGAGACGGGGAAGGAGATCTCGCTCGCGTCGCTCGCCGTCCTCGTCGCCGTCGCCGTGGCGCCGCTCGTGGCGAGGCGCGTGCGGCATGCGTGAGCGGGCGCTGGTGGTCATCCCCACCTACAACGAGGCCGGGAACGTCCCCAACATCGTGCCGCAGGTGCTGGCGCAGGACCCGCGCCTCGAGATCCTGGTCGTTGACGACAATTCCCCCGACGGCACGGGCCAGCTCGCCGCGGCCATCGCCGCCAAGGAGCCCCGGGTGCACGTCCTCCACCGGGAGGGGAAGCTCGGGCTCGGCACGGCCTACCTCACCGGATTCCGGTGGGCGCTCGACCGCGGCTACGACTACGTGTTCGAGATGGACGCCGATTTCTCCCACGATCCGGAGCACTTAAAGCAGTTTCTCAAGGCCATCGAAGAGGCCGATCTCGTGCTCGGGTCGCGCTATCTGGGCGGCAAGGTGACGATCGTCAACTGGCCGATGCCGCGCTTGTTGTTATCCTATTGTGCGAACGTCTATGCCCGGTGGGTGACGGGGCTCCGCATCTGGGACCTGACAGGGGGGTTCAAGTGCTTTCGCAGGCGCGTGCTCGAGGCGATCGACCTGCCGCGGGTGCGTTCCAACGGCTATGCTTTCCAGATTGAAATGAGCGTGAGGGCATGGCGCAAGGGATTCACGTTGAAGGAAATCCCGATCGTGTTCGTCGACCGGACCGAGGGGCAAAGCAAGATGAACAAGACCATCGTGCGCGAGGCGGTCTGGATGGTGCCGCGCCTCAGGCTGATGGCCTGGTTCGGCCGCATCTAATCGGTACGCCGATCTACAAGATGACGGGGTCGGGCAACGACTTCGTCATGGTCGACGGCCGGCATGCGGCACCCGGGGACTGGTCGCCCGAAGACATCCGCGCGGTGTGCGCCCGAGGCACCGGCGTGGGCGCCGATGGGCTCGTGTTCGTGAGCCCAGGCTCGGCGCCCAATGCCGTGCGGATGGTCTATTTCAACGCCGACGGCTCCCACGCCGCCATGTGCGGCAACGCCGCCCTCTGCAGCGCTTGGCTCGCCACCCGGCTGGGCCTCGCCGACCCGGGGGCGGGCATGGTGCTCGAGACCGACGCGGGGACCTACGAGAGCCGCTGTGCGGCTGGCGACGATCGGGCCGAGCTGCACCTCGCGGCTGTGCGCGCTCCCGGCGCGGTCCCGGGACTCATCTTGCTGCCCGGAGAGAATCGCGTCGCGCTCGGCACGGTCGGTGTGCCTCATCTGGTCGTGCTGGTCCAGAACGTGGATGGCGCCGACGTCGTCGTGCGTGGTAAGGCGTTGCGCTCCGACCCGGCGCTCGGGCCTGCGGGTGCCAACGTGAACTTCATTTCCGCCGGCGCGAGCCCGTCCGAGTGGCACATGCGCACCTATGAACGCGGCGTCGAAGCGGAAACGCTGGCCTGCGGGACGGGCGCCGTAGCGGCGGTGTGCGCGCTGTCGGAATGGGGTCTAGCGGAGCCTCCAGTGACCATCCTCACCCGGAGTGGCCGCCGGCTCGAGATCCGAGCCCGGAAGGCACCTGAGGCGACCTATGATGACATCTGGCTGGTGGGGGAGGCGCGCTTGGTGCTGCGGGGTGTGATTAACTGAGGGCCTTGTCCACATTCCCTCATCGCATAACTTAACATAACATATATTATACGAAGTTCATCTAGGGATTGCTCCGGCCGTCGCCCCCTTCGTCAGCTCCCCGATCCGCACCTTGGCTTCGACGGCCGCGCTCGTAGAATCGAGCTGCCGCGCGATCGTTTGGTAGGCGGCGATTGCCTTCGCCGTGTCCCCCGCCGCCAACCACGCCCGGCCCGCGTCCGAGAGAAACTGGGCGCGCAGGAAGGGATACGGCGCCGCGTCCGCCGCCCGCTGGTACGCGTCGGCCGCGTCGCGCGGACGCGATGTGTTCTCATAGGCCCCGCCCAGCAGCCCGTAGGCCTGCGCCCGATAATCGCGGCTGGCCTGGGGAGCGAACGTCCTCAGCACGTCGACCGCCCGCTGGCTCTGCCCCTGGGCGAGCCGAACCTGAGCCAGCAGGATGGTGCCCTCCTGCGCGGCGTGCGTGCCGGCGTAGTTCTCGGTGACCTGCGAGAGGACGCTCGCGGCGAGCTGGTAGTTCCGGGAGGCGAGCGCCAGCCGGCCCTGCTCGAGCTGGCGTCCCGCACTACGCTCGGCGGTCCGTGTGGACAGGAGATTCCACACGAACAGCGCGGCGGCGATCGCCAGCACCGCCGCGATGTACGCGGCCGCTCGCTTGTGGTCCTTGACCCACTGCGTGAGCCACTCGACCGCCGTTGCCCCTGGCGCGGGACGCCCTGCAGCCGTTACCGATGTCGTCATGCGGTTAGTACGCCCTCAGTGATCTTCATACGTCTTCGAGTACTCCCCCCCCAAGTGCCCCTGGGGTGACTCGAACACCCGGCCAACGGTTTAGGAAACCGCTGCTCTATCCACCTGAGCTACAGGGGCTAAGCGCCGCAATGTAGGGGGGTTACGCGTAGTGTAGCAAGGCCTCGACCCGCTCCCCGGCCAGCCGCGCCCGGCCCTTCAGGAAATCGAGCTCGATGAGAAAAGTGAATCCCACGACCGCCGCACGGTGCGCCCGCACCAGCTTCGCCGCGGCCTCCGCCGTGCCCCCGGTCGCGAGCACGTCGTCCACGACCAGCACGCGGTCTCGCGCGCCGACCGCGTCGCTGTGCATCTCCAGCGCGTCCGTCCCGTATTCGAGCGCGTACTCCACTCGTCCCCGCTCGGACGGCAGCTTCCCCGGCTTGCGGATCGGCACGAGCCCGGCGTCGAGGGCCAGGGCAATCGGCGCGCCGAGCAGGAAGCCACGCGATTCGATCGAGACGACCCGCGTGACCTCCGCTCCGCGGAACGGCCCCGCCATCAGCTCCACCGCGCGGCGGAACGCGCCCGCGTCGAGCAAGAGCGGCGTGATATCCTTGAACAGGATACCGGCCTTCGGGAAATCGGGTACGTCCCGGATGCGCCGGTAGATGTCCTGGACTGTGATCGTTGCAGTCAATGGCTGTCCTGTTAATCAGTTGATTTCGAAGCGCTTTGGCAGCGCCACATCATGTGGAACATCGTATTTTTCCACACGCGCGACCTGCGCCATTGCCGGACCTCGCCCGAGTGCGCGCTCGAGCTCCTGGAGCGCCTGATCGGAGCCTTCAGCCAGCACTTCGACGGAGCCGTCGGGCAGGTTTTGGGCCCTGCCTCGCAACCCGAGCCGGTCTGCCGCCTTCCAGACGAACCATCTGTACCCTACGCCCTGCACCCGGCCGTGAACGACGAAGCGCGCCGCGGGCATGGATCAGTCCTCCCCCCCTCCCCCTCCCCCTCCCCCTCCCGCGGCCGACCCTCGTTGCGTCACCCGGCGCCGGCGCCACCACACGTACGCCGCGGCGATCAGGGCAAGCACCGGCAGGAGGATCAGCACGGCGCGCCCGGCGTAGCTTCGGGCCTCGTCGTTCAGGACGGTGATGATCACGTCCTCCTTCCTGCCGATGAACCATCCGATCCACGTCAGGATCGTGCACCACACGAGCGCGCCCAGGCCCGTGAAGGTGACGAACTTCCCGAGGTTCATCCGCGCCAGGCCGGCCGGCAGGGAGATCAGGTGCCGTACGACGGGTAGCATGCGGGCGAGGAAGGTGCTGATCTCGCCATGGTCGGTGAAGAAGCGCTCCGAGCGCGCCAGGCTCTTGTCGGAGATCCAGAGATATCTCCCGAGCCGCCGGATGAAAGGCCGGCCGAGCCAATTCGCCAGGCCGTAGTTCGCCAGCGCGCCGAGGATGCTGCCCAGCACGCCGCACGCGATCGCCACCCAGAAGCTCATCTCTCCCTTCGCCGCGAGGTAGCCGGCGGGAGGCATGACCAGCTCGCTCGGCAGCGGCAGCACGGACGATTCGATGGCCATGAGCACCACGATTCCGGGGTAGCCCAGGTCGCGGAACCGGTCCAAGAGCCACGCAATCAAGCTCTCAAGCATCGAAGCCGTGCTCCCCCAGCAAGGGGACGAACCGCGCTTCGCCGAGCGGTGTATGGCGGAGCTCGGCGCCGGACCGCTCGACCAGCGTGAGCGTCTGGGCGCCGCGCTCGCCCAGGGGGATCAACAGTCGGCCCCCCGGGGCGAGCTGCTCCGCGAGGGGCGGCGGCACCGTGGGACCGCCCGCCGCGACCAGGATGGCGTCGTACGGGGCGTAGCCGCTCCACCCCAGCGTGCCATCGCCCAGCAGGACGGACACGTTGGTCGCCCCCGCCTCTCGCAGCGCCCGCTGCGCGGCGCGCGCGAGCGCCTCGACCCGCTCGACCGAGAACACCTGCCCCGCGAGGGCACCCAGCAGCGCCGTCTGGTAACCCGAGCCCGTGCCGATCTCGAGTACCCGTTCCTTGCCGCGCAGTCGCAGGGCCTCGAGGTAACGGGCCTGGGTGAACGGCTGCGAGATCGTCTGGCCCTTGCCGATCGGCAGCGCCGTATCTTCGTAAGCGCGATGACGCACCGCCTCGGGCACGAACAGGTGCCGCGGTGTCTCGGCGAACGCCTTGAGGACCGCGAGGTCGCGAATACCCTGCGCGCGCAGCGTCTCGACGAGCCGCGCGCGGTAGCCCGCATAGGTGTCGGCCGGGCCCGTCAATCGCCGGCCAGCCACCGCCGCACTACCTCGATCAGCCCGTAGTTGGTCATGTCCATGTGCAGCGGCGTCACCGAGATATAGCCGTCGCTCGTGGCCCGGAAGTCGGAGTCGGCGTCGCCGGTCCACGTGATGCGGCCGCCGCCGATCCAATAGATCTCCTTACCCCAGGGATCCTTCATGAGCGCGATCTCCTCGCTGAACACCCGGCTCCCCAGGTGCGTCACCTTCACGCCCTTCACCTGGTCGCCGGGGATGGCGGGGAGATTGATGTTGAGCAGGGTCTCCGCGGGGAAGTCCCGCACCGCCACGATGCGCTGCAGCAGCGCCCGCAGGCCGTCCCGGTGCGTCTCCAGCATGTCCACGTCCGTCCCCGCGTACGAGACCGCGATGCTCGGGATGCCGGCGACGAGGCCTTCCATCGCCGCCGCGACGGTGCCCGAGTAGAACACGTCTTCACCCATGTTCTGGCCGTGATTGATGCCGGAGATCACGAAGTCTGGCTTCTCGGGGCTCAGCATGCCGATGGCGAGCAACACGCAGTCGGTCGGCGTGCCGTCCACTTGGAAGGCCCCGTCGGGCCGCCGGGTGGCCCGCAAGGGGCGGTGCAACGTGAGGGAGTGCGACGTGCCGCTCTGCTCGCGATCGGGCGCCACGACCGTCACCTGCCCGAGCGCCGTGCACACTTCGCCCAGCACCCCGAGGCCGCGGGCGAGGATGCCGTCGTCGTTCGAGATCAGAATGTTCATCGTGCTCCGAAGATGATCGCGCGACCGTACCGCGTGAAGACGCGGGCTTGCCGCCAGGTGTCGGCCCACTGCCGGAAACGGCTCGGCCGCCCCTCATAGATGGTCGGCACGGAAACGGAGATCACCCGCAGGCCCCCTGCCAGGGCCTCGAGCAGGAAGGCCGTCTCGAAGTCGTAGCCCCGCTCGGCAGGCTGGACCGATTTGGCCGTCCGGCGTGACAGCGCCCGGAAGCCCGTCTGAGCGTCCGGGACGCGCGTCCCGCCGATACGCGAGGCGAGCGCGGCCGAAAGCCAGTTCGTACACCGCCGGCCGATGGGCATGGCAGCCGTGCGCGCCCGGGCGCCCAACACCAGGTCCGCTGCGCCCTCGAGCACCGGCCCGGCGAGCCGGGGAATGGCTTCCGGGGGGTGCTGCCCGTCGGCGTCGAGCGTGACGATCACCCAGGCGCCATCCTGCAGCGCCGCGGCGATGCCGTTCGCCAGCGCCACACCCTTCCCACGATTCCGGGGGTGAACGAGGACGATCGTACGCTTCCCCCTTCCCCCTTCCCACTTCTCCGCCGTTTCCCCCGTCCCGTCGCTCGATCCGTCGTCCACAACGTACACGATCGCTCCGGGAACGGCGCGGTGCGTCCGGGACACGACGTCGGCGATAGTGGCGGCGGCTTGGTACGCGGGGATGACGACCGCGACGACGGCCTCAGCGCGCCCCGGCATTGGGAGGCGCGTTCCCTTCGAGGACGGCGAGGAGCGACTTGAGCTCGGCACGCAGGTCTTTGATGGTCTGGGTCGCGAGCGCGCGCCGCGCCTCCGGCTTGAGCTCGCCCGACCGGCGGTACTGCTCGATCTTCTGGCGCGCGCCTTCGATCGTGTACTTCTCCGTGTAGAGGAGATGCTTCACGAGCATGATCAGCTCGATCTCGCGCCGCTGGTACACGCGGTTGCCCGAGCGGTTCTTGGCCGGATTGAGGAACCGGAACTGGCTCTCCCAATAGCGCAGGACGTGGGGCTTCAGATCGGTGAGCTGGCAGACTTCGCCGATCGAGAAGAACTCCTGCACGGGATGAGGGCGCGGGACCGTCATCGCCACTGCTCCGCCTTCAGCTCCCGCTCCATGAGGTCGGACACCGCCTGGCGCGGCGATTTGCCCTGGAACAGCACGGCGGTCACCTCACGCGCGATCGGCAACTCGACGCCGTGGCGCTCGCCGAGGGTCACGGCCGAGCGGGCGGTGTTCACGCCCTCCGCGACCGTGGCCCGTCCGGCGAGCGCGTCTTCCAGTCGCTTGCCGAGTCCCAGGTCGACGCCGAGCTGGTGATTGCGCGACAGCGGCCCGGTGGCGGTGAGCATGAGGTCGCCCATCCCGGCGAGGCCGGCGAACGTCGCGGGCTCCGCCCCGAGCGCCACGCCCAACCGCGTGATCTCGGCGAGCCCCCGCGTGATGAGCGCGGCGCGCGTGTTGTACCCCAGCCCAAGCCCCTCCAGGATGCCCGCCGCGAGGGCGATGACGTTCTTCAGGGCGCCGCCGAGCTCCACACCGACCACGTCGGTGGCCGAGTACACGCGGAAGTAGCTGGTCGAGAACACCTGCTGCACCCGTTGCGCCACGCGGTGGTCCTTCGCCGCGGCGACCACCGCGGTCGGCTGGCGTGCGTACACCTCCTGGGCGAACGACGGCCCGGACAGCACGGCGATCTTCGCGGTCTTGGGAAGCACCTCTCCGAGGACGCACGACATCGTGTTGAGTCGCTCCGGCTCCAATCCCTTCGAGACGCTCACCACGACGGCTCCCCGCCCCACCCCCGCCGCGGCTCGAGCCATGACGTCCCGCACCGCGTGGCACGGTGCGGCCGACACGACGACGTCGGCGCCGCGCACGGTCTCCGCCACGTCCCCGCTCGCCCGCAGCGCGGGAGCGAGGCCCGCGCCTGGGAGGAACACGGGGTTCAGATGGTCCCGGTTCACATGCTCCACCACCTCGGGCTCGCGCGCCCACAGGGTGACGGACTCGAGCCCACCCTTGCGCACCAGCAAGTCCGCGAGCGCCGTGCCCCAGGCGCCGCCGCCGATGACGGCAATCCGCGTCATCGGCTTCCCACCCTGAAGGGTGGGCTCGCCTGGGAACATCGAGTCACGTCACCACTCCCTTTCGCGTTCTGAACCGGTTCTCGGCCCCCTGCCGCAAGCGCCGGATATTCGCCCGGTGCGAGTACACGATCAGCAGCGCCAGCAGCACGCTCGCCCAGAACGTATAGGGCTCTCCGGGCCGCGTGAGCCCCACCCACACTGGAAACAGCGCGGTCACCGTGAGCGAGGCGACTGAGACGTAGCCGGAGAGCCACAAGGTCGCGGCCCAGATCACGAGCGAGATCACGATGGCGAGCGGCGCGAGGGCCAGGAACATCCCGGCCGCCGTCGCCACTCCCTTGCCCCCTTTGAAGCGGACGTACGGCGAGAACATGTGACCGAGCACCGCCACGATGCCGAGCCCCACGGGGAACCACCCGGGACCGTTGGCCCAGGGCCCGAAGATCGCCACGGGGATCGCGCCCTTCGCCATGTCGATCAGGCCCACCGGGATCGCGTACTTCCACCCCAGGACCCGGTACACGTTCGTCGCGCCGAGATTGCGCGAGCCGTGCTCCCGGAGGTCGATCCCCCGCCCCAGCCGGCCGGCGATGTAGCTCGTCGGCGTGGCGCCCATCAGGTACGACAGGAGCACGGTCAGAGCCAGCCCGAAGTCGTTCACCGGCGCGCCGTCTGCCGCCTGCGGCGGAACTTGATGTTTACGGGCGAGCCCGTGAACTGCCACGCCTCGCGAAACCCGTTCAGGAGGTAACGTGTATACGCCTCGGGAACCTGGTCGGGCCGGTTGGCCACGACGGCGAAGCGGGGCGGCGCAGTGCCGATCTGGGAGGCGTACAGGAGGTGCAGCGGCTCGCCGACGGGCTGCGGCGGTTGCTGCCGCTCCACCAGGCCCTCGAGCACCCGGTTCACCTCCGCGGTCGGGACCCGCTTCTCGCGCTCGGCGGCGACCTCGAGGATGAGCTCGAGCAGCCGCGGGACCCGCTGGCCCGTCTTCGCCGACACGTACAGGAACGGAATGAATTGCAGGAATGGCGCGCGCTCCTTGAGCTCGCGCTCGCCGCGCGCCGCGGTGTTCGTGTCCTTCTCCTCGATCAAGTCCCACTTGTTGACGGCGATGATGATCGCCGTGCCCCGCTCCCACGCCTCGTTCGCGATCTTCAGGTCCTGCACGTGCATCCCGTCCTTCGCGTCCACCACCAGCACGCTCACGTCGGCCCGCTCGATCGCTCGCGAGGCGCGCAGCGTGGAGTAGAATTCGATCTCGTCGTCGACCTTGCTGCGCTTGCGCAGGCCCGCGGTGTCGATGAACACGAGGGTGCGGCCGTGGTAGCGCAGGGGGGTGTCGATCGCGTCGCGGGTCGTGCCGGGCTCGTCCGCCACCACCAGCCGCTCCTCGCCGAGCAAACGGTTCACGAGGCTCGACTTCCCCACGTTGGGACGGCCGACGACGGCGACGCTGATCTCCGCTTCGTCGTCCGCGTCGCGCGCGTCGGGCAGGAGCGTGACCACGCGATCCAGCAGGTCTCCGGAGCTCTTCCCCACCGCGGCGGAGACCGGGAACGGATCACCCAGGCCGAGCTCGTAGAACGCGAGGTGGCGCGTCTCGTCGGGCAGCCGGTCCGCCTTGTTCGCGACCACGATCAAGGGGCGGCCCGCCTTGCGCAGGTATTGGGCGATCTCCAGGTCCGCGGGGTGCACGCCCCCCTCCACGTCCACGAGGAACAACACGACGTCGCTCTCGGCGATGGCGGTCTCGACCTGGGCGCGGATCGCACGGTTGAGCGGGTCGTTGGCGTGGGGGATCAGTCCGCCGGTGTCCACGAGCCAGAACCGTCGTCCGTTCCACTCCGCGGCGGCGAAGTGCCGGTCCCGCGTCACCCCCGGGCGGTCGTCCACGATCGCCTGGCGGCGTCCGAGCCGACGTTGGGCCGGCCGATGATGGCGACGGTCGGCGTGCCCTTCATCCCTGCCCTTCCAAACGCGGAACGCGGAAGTCGAAACGCGGAACAACCGGGCGAGCCCCGTGCCGCGAACGACCCTCCACTTCAGTTCCGCATTCTGTCAGCACGTCCGCAAAGTCATAGGACAGATGCATGGGAATTGGCAGCCGCGCCCCGAGCTCGTCGGCGCTCACGTCGTCGATGAACACCAGGTCGTCGTTCGTCGCCTCGGCCGGCAGCAGCACCAAGTCCAGATCGGTTCGCCCGAGCAGCGCGCGCTCGATGCTCGCCCCCGGCAACAGGCCCGCCGTCGTCACCGACGGCCCGTACAGCGTATTGTCGACCACCACCGTCTCGAAGCGCGCCTTGGTCGCAACCGTCAACTCCTCGAGCACGGCGGGCATCAGCGGCCCCATCGCCCGGCCCGTCACGACGCCGATGCGCCGTCCGGCGAGGTCGGGCAGCCGGTGGCGGGCCGCCGCGATGCGCGTCTGCAGATACCGGACCGACCCCACGCCGTTCTCCCGCTGCTCGAAGTCGCCGTACCACTCCGCCGGCGGGAGCGGCTGCCCGGCCTGGAGGTACAGGTCGTCCGCCCCGAAGCACCAGGGAACCCCCCGCTCGGTCAGGGAACGGGTCGCGAACCCATCCACGGTCACGAGCGCCGCCCGGCACTCCGCCCGCGCGGGCTCGCGCACCAGCTCACGCTTCGAGAACTCGGTCAGGGCGACCGGAACGACCGAGACCGACAGAATGGCCGGGCCGAGCCCGTACAGGTCGGTCAGGGTGCGCACCAGCTCCGGCCCGTCGTTCACGCCCGGGACGAGCACGACTTGCGCGTGAAACCTGATCCCTCGCTCCGCGAACGCCCGGAGCTGCGGGACGATGTCGGGCGCCTCCGGGTTGCGCAGCAACCAGCGGCGAATCGTCGGCTCGGTCGCGTGCACGGACACGTACAACGGCGACAGCCGGTACTCGACGATTCGCTCCACGTCCCATGGCTTGAGGTTGGTGAGCGTCGCGAAGTTGCCGTACCGGAACGACAGGCGGTAATCGTCGTCACGGATGTAGAGCGGCGCCCGCATCGCCGCCGGGTTGCCGTCCACGAAGCAGAAGTCGCAGTGATTGGCGCAGCGGCGGATGCGGGGCGGCTCGAGTGTGACACCCATCGGCAGCCCCTCGGGACGCGCGATGTCGTACTCGACCTCCTGCCCTGTCGGGAGCCGCGCCGACAGGACAAACTGGTCCTCCGCCGTGAGGAACTCCCAGTCGAGGAAGTCCTCGAGCGCCCGGCCGTCGACGGCCAGCAGCTCCGTCCCGGCGAGCAGGCCGAGCTCGGCGCCAAGCGAGTTGGGCGCCACCGATTGAACGCGAATCACCGCGCGTGCCTTGACCTTCAAGGAGTTTGTGAAGCCTGATGTCGCAACCCCAACGCCAAATATGACTTATGACGCGCGATAACGCCAGCCTGCGATGCCTTTGCCGGTGGCCTTGAGGTCGATCTCCTGGCTCTGGCCGGGCGGCAGCGCGGGCACATCCTGCGCCACGGTCGCGACCACCTGGCCATGCGCATCCAGGAATTCGACGCTGAGGTGAAACGCCTTGGACGGGACGGACTTCAGGTTGGTGGCGAGCGCGCTCAGCGAGGCGCCGGCCGAGTCGGGGATGAACACGGAGACCAGCACCTCCACCGCCAGGCCGGAGTCCGCGCGGGCGAGGTAGGCGACGGTGGAGTCGCGCCGACGGCGGAAGTCCCAGCCCGCGGCGACCAGCTTCAGCGAGGCGCGGTTGAGCGGATCGAGCGCGAGCACGCGCTGCGCGATGGGAAGCAGGTTGGTGGAGTCGTGGAGCTGGTAGTATGCGACCCCGAGGGAGTACAACGCTTCACGCCGGTAGGGATTCCGCTCGAGCGCGAAGGCGAGCGCCCGGGTGCCGGCCTCGTAGTAGCCCTGGCCGACGAGCCGCTCGCCCGTCGTGAACACATCGGTCGGCTCGATGTCACGGGCGTGGGTCGCCAGGGAGTCGAACACCGCCGCGGCGTCCCGTGGTCGGCTGCTCTGCGCGTACAGCGCGGCAAGCGAGGTGGCGGCGTCTACGGCGTCGGGATAGGCGGCGAGATAGTCGCGCAGCGCGGCGAGCGCGGGCGCGAACGCGTCCGCCAGCGCCGCGCTGTCGGCCGCGAGCTGCTGACCGATCGCCGCCCGGGCCGACCGGGCGCGCTCCACCGCCTGGGCGCGGGCGGTCGAGTCCCGGGCGAAGAGCCGCTGGTCCGCAGGAGCGAGCGTGGTGCGACGCGCTTTCCGGGACTGTGAGGAGGCCACCAGTTTCGCGAGGACCGTGGAGTCGCCCGGGATGGCCCGGCTGAGCGAGTCGCGGCGGGCCCGGAGCTGGGGGATTTCTTGTGCTGCGGGGTGACCCTGGACCCGCCGCACGAGGAGCCGCCAGGCATTGGAAAGCGCGTCTTTTCTGTCCCGGACGAAGGTCGTGTCGCTGCCCGCCGCGGCAGCCGCCTGCCGGTAGTAGACCAGGGCGGAATCGTCGTTGTCCTTCGTCGCGTACAGGCCCGCGAGGGCGGAGAACGGCTTGGGGTTCGTCGGCTCGAGCCGGGCAGCGACGTGGAACAAGACGACGGCGGAGTCCTCCTTGCCCTCCTGCCACGCGGCGAGGCCGCCGTTTACCGTCTTGGCCCAGATCTGCGAGCGGTAGCCCCTAATGTCGTCCGCGCACTTGGGCTGGAGGGCGAGAGCGCGCGCGAACGCGGTGTCCGTTCCGCGGGCGTCGCTCACCTCGAAGTAGTAGCGGCCGAGATAGTACCAGGCGGCCGGGTTCTTCTCCTGGTGGTCCTGCGCGATGGCCTCGGTCAGCACCTTGCGGGCCTGAGCGAGCTGCTGGTCCCGCTGGTTGGGCTTCTCGGCGGCGTTCTTCAGGTATAGGACGCCGCCGGTCACCTTGAAGTGCCCGGCCGGAAGGTCGCAGGGCGGCTGTGGCGGCACCCACTGTCCCTGCCCCCAGAGGGAGGCCGGCGCGGCGGGGAGGGAGAGGGCCGAGCAGGCGGCGAGGAGCACGACACGCGTGACGGCGCGCATGGCGGGCTAGAAATGGCGTCGTCGTGGGCCAAAACGCAAGGCCGGCATCGTCTTCCGGTGCCGGCCTCGGGAGAGCGGGCGATGGGATTCGAACCCACGACGTCCAGCTTGGGAAGCTGGCATTCTACCCCTGAATTACGCCCGCGGAGCTATCTGCGGCAGCCAAATCAAGTTAGCTGCGAGAGAGCTTGACAACCCGGCCGTCTCTGCAAGCGTAGGATGCGGGAAACGCGCCCTAGCTCAGCGCCCTAGATCGCTCATAGGAGGTTGCTATGAAGCATCTCCCTCTGGGCCGTGCGGGGCGCGGGCTGATGTTCAGCTCCCTCCTGATCGTGGCCGCCTGCTCGTCCGATGGCAGGCCGACAGCACCGCACAGCCTGCCCCAGTTTGCCATCTCCGACGCTGCGCATGCGGGCGCCGCGCCGGGCTTCTTCTTCCTGCCACCGATGGTCCCCCAGCCGACGCTGAGCGGCACGTTCGATGGCGACATCACGACGCTCGACCCGCGTGTCGCCATCTGCGACATCACGACCGGCCCCGACGTGGATTGCGGCGGCTCGGGCGCGGGTGCGACGGCTGCAGCGATCGTTTTCACCACCGCGACGTCGCCAGCGATCACGATCGATCCCCCGATGCAGTACCACGTGAACTGGGACACGAGGGGCGCGGGCTTCATGGCTGACCATACCTATCGGGTGCACGTGACGGCAGGTGCGTCGGGAACTCGACGCGAGCTCGGATTCGCCGACGTATTGATCACAGAGACACCCGGACAGGTGAAGCAGCTGGCGACCGGGGACTCGGTCATCCTCAACGACGGGCGCACGCTGCCGATCCGCTTCTGGATCGGCACGGGCATCCCCGGCGGCATCGCGGTGAGCGCTGCCACCTCGAGCGTCACCACGGGTGGCACGGATTTGATCACGGCGACGGTCCAGGACCTGCACGGCGCGCCCGTCACGGAGGCGGTCGTGGCCTGGAGCGTGAGCGGTCTCGCCGACGCCACGCTCACTCAGACGAGCGGGCAAACGGACGCGGACGGCACAACGGCGACCACGTTCCAAGCTGGCGCAACGCCCGGCACGGCGACAGTTACGGCTACGAGCACCGGCCTCTCAGCGATGGTGAGCGTGACCGTGAGCGCCCCCGCCGCGCAGCAGTTCTACGTTGCCAACGTGGTGGGCGGTGCCGACTTCACAGGCAGCATCACCGTCTACTCGGCTGGGGCGAGCGACAACGCCAGCCCCACGAACACCATCGTGGGGGCCAACACGGGACTGAACAACCCGTTTGGCATCGCCCGGGATGCCGCAGGAAACCTCTACGTCGCGAACAACTTCGGCAGCAGCAGCATCACCGTCTACGCTCCGGGGGCGATGGGGAACGCCAGCCCCGCGACTACGATCGCGGGCCCAAGCACGGGCCTGAACCGCGCGGTCGGGATCGCGCTGAGCGGGGGCAAACTCTACGTCGCCAACTCGGTCGGCCAGAGCGTCACGGTTTACGCGGCTGACGCAAGCGGCGATGCCAGCCCCACGGCCACGATCGCGGGGTCGAACACGGGACTCACCGACCCGCAAGAGGTTGCCCTGGACGCGGCGGGCGAACTGTACGTGGTCAACGCGTTCGTCAACAGGATCCTGATCTTCGCGGCCGGGGCCACCGGGAACGTCCCGCCAACGGATTCGATCGTGGGCCCGAACACACACCTCGACTTCCCGCAGGGCATCGCCTTCGATGCAGCGGGCAACCTTTACGTCGGCAACCTCGGCACCCTCTCCCCGAGCATCACTGTCTACGCGGCTGGGGCGAGGGGGAACGCCGCCCCCACGGCCACAATCGCGGGCGGCAGCACGGGGCTCGCCGGCCCGTACGCCGTCGCCGTGGATGCGACCGGCAAGCTCTACGTCGCCAACGCGTTCGGCGGGGGCGATTTTTCGGGTAGCATCACCGTCTACCCGGCGGGGGCGAACGGGAATGCCACCCCCACGGCCACGATCACCGGCAGCAACACGGGCCTGGCGAGCCCGGTCTCGATCGCGTTCTAGCACGCCGGGTTGCTGCGCAACATCGAAACGGGCCGGCTCAGCGCCGGCCCGTCTTCGTTCAGGGTGTGTGGTCGGGGATATCCGCTACGACCGCTTGTAGCGCCACGCCACGATGCCCGCCCCGTCCGCCTTCAGCTTGAATGCCCAGTTCGCGCCCGCGTTGACGGCCGGGACATCCTGCGCCTGCGTCACTACGACGTTGCCCTTCGCATCGAGAAACTCCCACGCCAGCTTGAGCGGCGCGCTCGGTTTCGACCCGCCGTTGGTCACGAGACCCTCCACCGTCGCGGCCTTGTCGCTCGTGCTGAGGGTCGAGACGGTGACTTCGAAGGGCAGCGCCTCCGCGACCTGCAGATAGTGGAGCACCGAGTCCTTTTGCCCGAGCAGCTGCCAAGCCCCGAACAGCTTCGCCAGCGTGTTCTTGTTCATCGGGTCGATCGCGTAGAGGCGCTGCACCAGCGGCAGCAGCTTGCTCGTGTCCCCGGCCAGGAAGTAGATCGCCGAGAGGTTATACATCGCGTCGCGAGCATAGGGGTTCTTCACGAGCCCGATCTCGTATGCTTTCGCGGCCAGGCGGTATTGCGGGTCGGCCGCGCTGTGAAACTTCCGCATGGTGTCGGCCGCGGCGGGCTCGCACTTGGCGGCGACTTGCCGCGGGGTGAGAACCGGCGTCTTCTTGCGCTGCGCCGTGCGGCATGCGCTCGCCGAGGTGGCGGTGTCCGGCATCTCGGGCACCGCGTTCAGGATCGCCAGCGCCGCCGCAAACAGGTCGTCCGCGCCGGCCGAATCGGCATGATCCGGGATCTGGGCATACAGCGCCATCGCAGAGTCGCGTTTGCCCGCCCGCGCGTACAGTCCGGCGAGGTTCGCCATCGCCTGGACGTCACCGGGAAACGCGGCCAGGTAGTCTTTGTACGCGACGGCCGCGTCGTCGTACCGCTGCGCGGCGTGGTAGACGCGGGCCAGACTGTACAGCGCGTCCCGGCGGTCCTTCGCATACTTGGGATCGGACGCGGCGGGGACGGCGAGGCGGAAGTACTTGGCCGCCGAGTCCAGCTGGTTGGCGCCGGCGAACAGGTCGGCGATGTAGACCAGCCCCATCGGCTCGCCGGTGTAGATCTGGTTCGCCCGGCGGAACTTGGCGATCGCCGAATCGGTGTTCCCTCCCTGCCAAGCCTCGATGGCGCCGTTGTACAACGGCACCCATGCCTGCCGGCGGTACAGCCCGATGTCGTCCTTGCACCCCGGCGCGAGCGCGAGCGCCTTCGTGAGGGCGGAGTCCGCTCCAGCCAAGTCGTCCGTCATCAGGTAGTAGCGCCCGAAGTAGTACCATGCCGCGGCGTTCTTCTCCTGCCCGGCGCTCGTCAAGGCCTGCGTGAGAACACGGTTCGCGTCCTTCAGGTCCTTGGTGTGCTGCTCCGCGAACTTGGTGCTCGCCGCGCTCTTCAGGTACAGCAGTCCGCTGTTCACCAGGTAATGGCCCGGCTTGAGTTCGCACGCGGCGGGGAGCCAGATCTGCTGGGCCTCGCCACGACACGGCGCCGCGGCGACGAGACAGACGACCAGTCCGATGGCCTGCTTGACGGTCATGCTCACTCCTTGGATTTGGCCACGAGCGCCTCGGCGTCGCGCTGCGCGACGCGGGCAACTTCGAGCGGCGGCTTGCCCAGGGCCCGGGCCGCCGCGAGCACGTCATCGTATTCCGGCTTCACCCGGACGCCGTCCGCGTCGGGCTGCTCCAGCACCTTTACGCGCACCGACACGTCCGGGCCCAGCTGTACGGTCACCTGGCGGCGCGGCAGCGTCGCCCGCTCCGCCACCCACCGCCGCACGCCCGCGGTGGTGCTGTGGCGGAACAGCGCGGCCGTGACCGCCTCGACCTGCTCCTCGGGCGCCACGACCTCCAGACGGAACCCGGAACGCGCCTTCTTCATCTGCACGGGCCAGGTCTGCACATCGAGCGCTCCGGCGGCGATGAGCGCTTGCCGGAGCGGCTCGACGTACTCAGGACTCATGTCGTCCACGTCCGTGGCGAGGAGCGCCACCCGCGCCGCCTCCGCCGCCCGATCCGCGAGGAGAATCCGGAGCGCGTTGGGATAATGCCGCGGGTCGCGCTGCCCCGCACCCCAGCCGCCCTTTACGAGGCGCCACTGCGCCGGCGGTGGTCCCGCCGAGAGGACCCGCAGCAACGCGGCGCCGGTGGGCGTCGTTGCCTCTCCCTCCACCGGCCCCCCCGTCGCGACGGCGACGCCTTCGAGCAAGATCGCGGTGGCGGGGGCAGGCACGGGAAGCCGGCCGTGCGCCGCTTCCACCCAGCCGGTCCCCACCGCCACCGGCCAGTTGTAGATCCCCTCGACCCCGAGCTGCTCGAACCCCTCGATCCCGCCCACGATGTCGAGCACGGCGTCCACCGCGCCGACTTCGTGCAGGTGCACCCGCTCCGGCGCCACACCGTGCACGCGCCCCTCGGCTTCGCCGATCAGCCGGAAGGCGCGCACCGCCCGCTGCTTCACCCAGTCCGAGAGAGGCGCGCGCTCGACCAGCCGCACCAGCTCTCCTACATGCCGTCCATGCGGCTGCTCGGGGATCGCGAACTCGACCTGCGTGCACGCGACCCCGGAGCGCGTGACCTCACGGATCGTCACGCCGACCTCTTCGAGCCCCCCCCCCAGTCGGCGGGGCAACGCCTCGAGCCACGCCGCGGGCGCGCCGAGGGAGAGGAGCGCCCCCAGGGTCATGTCGCCCGAGATACCAGCGGCGGGGTCGAGGATCGCGATGCGCATGGTCGCCGAAGCGCCGCAATATAAATGGGTTAGCCCCGGTAGAGCCACCCGGCGCCGGTGTTGAAGATGACGATCTGGTCGCGCGGCGTCACGGTGCCGCGCTGCTTCAAGGCGATCGCCCCGGCCAGCGCCGCCCCGCCTTCCGGCGACGCGTCGATTCCCTCGAGCGTCTGCAGCTCCCTGGCGGCAGCGACCAGCTCGGCGTCCGTGACGGCGACCGCTCCGCCCGCGCTCTCGCGCAGCGCCCGCAGCATCAGCCGGTCGCCCAGCGGGCCGGGCACCCGAAGCCCCGCCGCGACCGTCTGCGGCGCGGGCCACGGCTCGCAGGCGGCGGCGCCCGCCTCGAACGCCTGCACGACCGGTGCGCATCCGGCCGCCTGCACCGTGTACAGTCGCGGCAGCGTCCCCCGCACCCAGCCGGCCGCGATCAGCTCATTGAACGCCTTCCACATCCCGATGAGCCCGGTGCCTCCCCCCGTGGGGTACACGATCGCGTCCGGTAGGGTCCAGCCGAGCTGCTCGGCCAGTTCGAGCCCGAGCGTTTTCTTGCCCTCGATGCGGTACGGCTCTCGCAGCGTGGAAACGTCCACGGCGCCGGACGCGGCGGCGTAGGCGCGCGCCGCCGCGCCGCAGTCGCCGATATGACCGTCCAGGAGCACGAGGTCACCGCCGTAGCTCCTGATCTGGGAGAGGATGGTGGGGGGCGTACTGGCCGGCGCGTACACGCGCGCCGGGACGCCGGCGCGGGCGGCGTAGGCGGCGAGCGCCACGCCGGCGTTCCCCGCCGTGGGCACGACGAACGCTCGCGCTCCCGCGTGCCCGGCGCGGGTGACGGCCGCGGCGAGGCCGCGCGCCTTGAAGGAGCCCGTGGGGTTCGTCGCCTCGTCCTTGACGCGCAGGCCGGGGAGACCGTACCGCGCCGCGAGCCGCGGCACGGCGAGGAGCGGCGTGCCGCCCTCCCCCAGCGTCGCAGGCGCCTCGCCGTCAGCCAGCGGCAGCCACTCGCGATAACGCCACATCGTCCAGCGGCGCTCGCGCAGCAGCGATTTGGCTTCCGGCCCGGGCGCGGCGGGGTAGCGCACGAGGTATGGCCCGCCGCACTCGCACACGGTAGGGAGGCCGTCCGCGCTGCGAGTCTTGCCACAGGCGGAGCATTGGAGGGACCAGGGAAGGCTCACGCCCGAGCCTTCAACCGGTCGAGGATCCGCTCCGCCAGGGTCGTCGAGAAGCCGGGCACTGCGGCGATCTCGGCCGGCGTCGCGGTTTTCACGCCCGCCAGCGAGCCGAACCGCTCCAGCAGCGCGCGGCGCCGGCTCGGTCCGATCCCGGGAATCGCCAGCAGCTCGGAGGTGATGGTCCGCTGGGCGCGCCGCTTACGGCTGTAGCTGACCGCGAAGCGATGCGCCTCGTCGCGGGCGCGCTGCAGCAGCTTGAGCGACGGGCTGCGGCGCGACAGCCGCAGCGGCTCGGACTGCGCCGGCAGGAACACTTCTTCCTCGCGCTTCGCGAGGCTCACGATGGGCAGGGTCTCCTGGCCGAGCGCACGCGCCGCGTCGAGGGCGGCGCCGAGCTGCCCCTTGCCCCCGTCGATCACCATCAGGTCCGGGAGCGGCTTCGTTTCGGCGATGCGCCGCGCCAGGTACCGCGTCACCACCTCGTGCACCGCCGCGAAGTCGTCCTGCGGCGCTCCGGTGATGCGGAACCGGCGGTACTCGGCCTTCTTGGGCCGGCCGGCCTCGAACCAGACCAGAGACCCCACGGTGTCGCGCCCCTGATTGGTCGAAATGTCGATGCACACGAACGCGCGCGGCACGGCGGCGAGCCCCAGATCGCGTCCCAACGCGAACACGGGGTCGGCCGAGCGCTCGTCGATGTCGAAGCTCTCGATCTTGAGGCCGTCCAGCAGGTAGCGGGCGTTCTGATCGGCGAGCTCGGCGAGCTTCGCGTTGGTGCCCCGCTGCGGCACGTGCCACTCCACTTCCGGCGCGAGCTGCTCGAGCGACTCCAGATCCTCGGGCGGGAACGGGAGCAGCGCCTTCCGAGCCCGCACCTCGAGCGGCAGGTAGCAGCGGACCAGGAAGGCCGACAGTACGGCACCCTCGGCCTCGTGCTCGGCATTCTCGAGGAACCAGTGATCCCGCGCGATCAGCTTGCCGTCGCGCACCCGCAGCACGACGCCGCACGCGTCGTCGCCGTCGCGCGCGAACCCCACCGCATCGGCGTCTCCTCCCCCCACCAGCTCGACCATTTGCGGCTGCTCCAGCTGGTCGAGCCACTGCAGCGCGTCCCGCAGCTGCGCCGCCCGCTCGAAATCGAGGCCCCGGCTCGCCTCGAGCATCCGCTCGCGCAGCCGCTGGCGCACGTCCACCGTCTTTCCCTCGAGGAAGACGAGCACGTCGTCGATCATGCGGCGGTAGTCGGCCTCGCTCTGATAGCCGACGCACGGCGCCTTGCAGCGCTCGATGTGGTAGTCCAGGCACGGCCGCGGGGGAGCGTCCCGGGGCAGGTCCCAATGGCACGACCGCACGGTGAAGATACGGCGCACGATCTTCAACGTCTGCCGCAGCGTGGCGACGTCGGTGTAAGGCCCGAAGTAGCGCGCCCCCGGGATGTTGACGCGCCGTACGACCAGCACGCGCGGGAACGGCTCCGCGAGCGTCACCGCGATGCGCGGGTAGCTCTTGTCGTCGGTGAGGCGGATGTTGAAGCGCGGCTTGTGCTCCTTGATGAGGTTGTTCTCGAGCAGCAGCGCCTGGGCTTCGTTGGGGACGATGATCGTCTCCAAGTCCGCGATCTGGCCGGAGAGCGCCGCCCGCTCGGGCGTGCCCTGCGCATCGGGTCCGAAGTAGCTGGGCACCCGGGAGCGGAGGCTCTTCGCCTTGCCCACATACACGACCTCGCCGCCGGCGTTCTTCCACAGGTACACGCCGGGCTTGTCGGGGAGGGCTGCTAGCTGGCGCGAAAGGCGGTCAGGGATTGCCATGTCCGGGTGGCATCGGGATGCTTGAGCGCGAGGGTCAGCGCGCCGTACACCACCCCAAAAATAGCCAGCACGAGAAGCCCGCGGGGCACCGGTCCCAGTCCCGTCACGAGCTGGGCCCCGCCGACGCCGGCGGCGGCAGCGAGCGCTGCCCCGAGCAACGCGATCCCGAAGGCGCGCCAGTCGGGCCCCCGCAGCACGGTGCCGATGCGGCCGCTCAGGTCGTAGAGGTGGAGCGACGTGTTCAGGAAGGCGCCGAGCGACGAGCCGAGCGCGATCCCGGGGGCCCCGATCCAGCGCATCAGCAGCCACGCAAGTCCCGTAGAGACCACGAGCGACGAGGCCGCGATCTTCACCGGCGTGCGGGTGTCGCGCATCGCGTAAAACCCCGAGGCAAAGAGCTTCACGGTCGCCTGCCCCACGAGCCCGAGGCCGTACGCCGCGAGCACGTTGCCCACGAGCGCCGTCGCATCCGCGGTGAACCGTCCCGTCTGGTACAGCGCGCCGATGATCTCCCGGTTGAGGGCGATGAACGCGAGCGAAGACGGCACCACGAAGTACACGATGCGGCGGAACCCGACGGCGATCCGCGTCCTGAGCTGCTCGTTCGGCGCGGCCCCCAGCGCCTCGCGGGCCAGCTCGGGCAGCGACACGGCCGTCACGGACACGCCGAACAGGCTGATAGGGAGCAGTTGCACGATCTGCGCATAGCCGAGCGCCGACACGCCCCCCGGGCCCGTGAAGGAGCCGAGCAGCGTGTCGATCAACCCCGAGAATTGCGCCACGCCGGCGCCCAGGAGCAGCGGCAGCCACGCGACGATCACCGCGCGCACGCCCTCGGGCGCGGTCGAGAACCGCAACGGGATCCCGCGCAGCAGCCGCCAGCATACGGGCAACTGGACGGCGATCTGGAGCACGCTGCCGGCCACGGTACCCCAGGCCAGGGCGAGCGACAGCCGGTGCAGCTGCGCGTCGAGCGGCAGGGCGCGGTTGGCGAGCCACGTCCCCGCCGTCACCATCGCCACGATCCCGGCGATGTTCCACAGCGCCGGGGCTGCGTACGGCAGGAAGAAGCGCCGGTGGGTGTTGAGGATTCCGAGGCACCAGGCCGAGATCACCATGAGCCCGGTCATCGGGAACAGGACCCGCACCAGGCTGATGGTGAGCTGGCGGCGCGGCTCGTCGAAGCCCTTGGCGAGCACGGTGGTGATCGCGGGCGCCAGGGCGATCCCGAGCAGGGCGAGAATCCCCGACCCGAGGACCAGCAGGCCCAGGACCGCGCCGGCGAGCGCCCGGGCGCCGCTCTTGTCGGTGCGCTCGTGGAGCGCGGCATACACGGGGATGAACGACCCCAGGAGCGTCCCTTCGCCGAGCAGGCTGCGGATCGTGTTGGGGATGCGGAGCGCGGCGCGAAACGCGTCGGCCGGAACGCTGTCGTTGCCGAAGTAGTAGGCGAAGACCCGCTCGCGCACGTAGCCGAGCACGCGCGTGAGGAGAATCCCGGCGGCGACGCGAGCCGCCTGGCGACCTCCGCCCGCGCTGGACTCGGGCACCGTCAGGAGCCGCGCGGCTTCTTGTTGGGGTCTTCGAGCAGGCGCTGGACGAACTGCAGCTCTTCCCGCATGCCGGAGATCGAGCGATTCAGATCCTCGAGGTCGGTCTCGAGCACCTCGACCCGGCGCTCGAGCTCGCGCACGCCGGCGGCGCGGCCGTCGCCCGGCGTCCCGCCCTCCAGCCGCCGGGCGATCGAGCGGCCGAGCGGCGAATCGAGCAGAATGGCCGTGATGGGAATCATCAGGGCCACGATCAGCACGATCACGAACACCCACATGAGAGGGATTCTACGAAGCGCCCGCCCAGCGCGCCACCTCACGCTCCAGCGCGTCCACGAGACCGGGGCCGTAACGCACCAGGAACGACGCGAGCGTGAGCACGCGCTCCTGCGGCTGGCCCTGCGGATACACGGCGGCGCGCGCGCGCGCGATCTGCCGCACGAGCGTCTCGTTGTCGCGCTTCAGGCTCGCGACGAGCTTCTTCTCGATCTCCTGCGTGCCCGCGAGCGCGGCGTTGCGCGCCGACTGGACGGTGCGCTCGAGCGTCGGGTCGATGGCCGCGACGTCGCGCCCCAGCCGCTCGTAGCGCTCGGCGAGCTCGCGCCGCAGGCCCGCCAGCGCCTCCACGGTCGCGGGCGGCAGCGCCTCGCGCAGCAGCCGCGCTTCCAGCTCGCCCGGCTTGCCGTCCAGCGCCTCGAGGCCGAGCCCGTAGCGCTCCATCAGCTTCTCGACCCGACTCTCGACGATCACGCCCGCCCAGCGCGGCACCGGCCGCTGGGGCGTCACGCCGCCCCCCAGGACGTTGTAGAGCGGCGCGGCGTCCGGCAGATACTTGAGCTCCGCCGGCCCTGCTGCGTAGGCGATCGTCGGCAGCAGGACCGCCTCGATGGCCGGCCGGAGCAACACGTTGGGCGACAGTCGCTCGGGCGACTCCCGCGCGATGCGCTCCAGATCGGCCCGTGTAAAGCGCTCGCCGCTGCGCCGCGTTACGAAGCCGCCATCCTCCTGCCGCTCGAGCCGGTCGCGTCCCTGCGCCGCCTCGACGAACACCGGCGTGTAGCCGTCGGGCAGCGTCACCTCGAGGCCCTTCAGGACCCAGGGGGCGGCCGCCCGCTTGGCCTGGGGGTCGTAGGCGCGGAGGACCACGAGGCCGCGCGGCCCGAGCAACGCGCGGAGCGCCTCGGCGAAGGCGTCGGCCAGTGTGGCGTCGGGACGATAACATCGCTCCAGCCACTCGAGCGTCGCCGCCTTGAACTCCGTCTCGGGCGTGCCCGCCCGCAGCTCGTCCAAGGCGCGCCGGATCTCCGGGCCGCAGGCCTCGCGGGAGAGCGGCCGCAGCGGCGCGTCCCCCGCCCGCTCACGCAGTACGATGGCGGCGAGATCCCCGGCGCCGTCGAGGAACGCCGCATGGTTCGCCTCGGCGAAGTCGTGATCGTCTCCCGCCACCCAGAAGACCGGCACGACGGGGACGCTGGCGGCGCGCTCCAGCCGCCGGGCCAGGGCCAGCGCCGACAGCGCCTTGTAAACCGTGAACAGCGGCCCCGTGAAGAGGCCGGGCTGTTGGCCCGTCGTGACGGCGAGCACGGCGCCGGCCGCCAGCCTGTCGCGCCCCGGCCCAGGGAGGGCCGCAGCGATCACCTCGGGCGCGACCCGGCGCGGCTCGAGCCGCAGGTCCGGCAGTACCAGCGGCGCGATGGGCGTCGCGACGATGCGCGGCATCACGTTTCGCTCTTCCCCCTTCCCTCTTCCCCGGCTCTTTCCCCGGCTTCCCCGAACACGTCCGCCTGAAACGTGAACACCTCCGTCCCGGGTTCCCGCCACCCCTGGGGCGGCAGCCCCGCCTTGCGACACGTCGCGGTCAGGAACGCCTCCGCGCCCCAGCGATACTCCCGCGCGACCTGGGGCAGGAGCAGCCCGATGTGGCGCCCGCGCCGCACGATCAGCCCGTCGCGGCCGACGACGATGCCCGTCGACTCGACCGGCGGCGGCAGCGGCACGGGCTCCGACAGCACGGAGATCTCGAGCGCGACGTCCGGCAGCTCGTCGGGGGCGACCGGCGGGAAGCGGGGGTCGTCCTGCGCGGCGGCCACGGTCATCTCACGCACCACCGCTCCCAGATCACGATCGGCCGCGATGTGGCCGATGCACCCGCGCAGCGCGCCGCGCTCCGAGATCGTGACGAACGCGCCGCGTTTCAACCCCGCCCCGGGAACCGCGGGCACGGGCGGCAGCGGCCGCCCCGCGAGGTGCGCCTCGAGCGTCCCGCGCGCCAGTTCGAGCAACGCTGCCCTGTCGGCCGCCGTCAGCTCAAGGTCCGCGATGGTAAGGCTCTCCACGGCGGATCGTGTACGCCCGGTACAGCTGCTCGTACAGGAGGACGCGCGCCAGTTCGTGCGGCAGCGTCAGCAGGGAAAAGCTCCACACCCGCTCCGCGCCCCGGAGCGTCGCCCGAGACAGCCCGTCGGCGCCGCCGATGGCGAACGTCACGTCCCGGGCATCCAGCTCCCAGCGCGCCGTCCAGTCGGCGAGCTGCTCCGACGTCCACTGCTCCCCGGTCCGCGACAGCGCCACGAGGCGCGACCCCTCGGGGATGGCCTCGAGCAGCCGCGCCTCGTCCTTCACGTCCCGTTCCTCGATCCGCGTGTAATGCCGCAGGCGCTCGAGGTAGTCGTCACAGGCCGCGCGGAGCGCCGCGTGCTTCACGCGGCCCACCGCGACGACGCGATAGCGCATCAGGCATACATCCCACGCAGCCGGTGCATCGCCGCCACGCGGTCCACCGCGAGCATGTAGCAGGCGATGCGGGTGCTCACCTTGTGCTTGTCGACCAGCGCCATGACCTCGTGGAACGAGCGCGTCATGATCGACTCGAGCCGCCGGTTCACCGTCTCTTCGTCCCAGAAGTAGCCACCTCGGTCCTGCACCCACTCGAAGTAGCTGACCGTCACGCCGCCCGCGTTGGCGAGGATGTCCGGAATGACGAAGACACCCTTCTTCTCGAGGATCTCGTCCGCCGCCGCCGTGGTGGGGCCGTTCGCGCCCTCGCAGATGATCTTGGCCTTGATCTGGGGCGCGTTCTTGCGGGTGATGACGTTCTCGGTCGCGGCCGGTACCAGCACGTCGCACTCCACGGTCAGGAGCTGGTCCTTGTTGATCGCCTCGCCCCGCGGATACCCGGCGAGCTGGCGCCGCTCCCGCACCCAGTTGAGCAGGTCGGGCACGTCGAGACCGCTGGGCTTGTAGACCGCCCCCGACTTGTCGGACACCGCGACGATGACGGCGCCCGCCTGCGCCATCAGCTCCGCCGCCACCGAGCCGACGTTGCCGAACCCCTGCACGGCTACCCGCGCGCCCCTCAAGGTCATGCCGAGCTTGCCGAGCGCCTCGCGGGTCACGATCATGCAGCCGCGCCCCGTCGCCTCGCGCCGGCCCAGCGAGCCGCCCATCTCGACCGGCTTGCCCGTCACGACGGCGGTCACCGTGTGGCGATGGTGCATGGAGTAGGTGTCCATGATCCACGCCATCACGCGCTCATTGGTGTTCACGTCGGGCGCCGGCACGTCGGAGTCGGGGCCCAGGGTCTCGATGATGCTCGCCGTGTACCGGCGCGTGAGCCGCTCGAGCTCGGTCATCGACATCGTGGTCGGGTCGCACACCACGCCGCCCTTCGACCCCCCGAAGGGGATGTTCACGAGCGCGCACTTCCACGTCATCCACGCCGCCAGCGCCTTCACCTCCTCGAGCGTCACGTTCAGGTCGAAGCGGATGCCCCCCTTGGCCGGCCCCCGCGACGTGTTGTAGAGCACGCGGTAGCCGGTGAACACCTCCACCTCCCCCGAGTCCCGGAGGACGGGGACCGACACGATGATCTGCTTTTCGGGGTTCCGCAGGACCTTGTAGAGACCGGGATCGAGGTTCAGCAGCTGGGCGGCATGGTCGAAGCGCTCCATCATTGCTTCGAACGGATTCTCCTCGGCCAGAAAGGTGTCCTTGTCCGGCCGGATGATGGCGGGCGCCGTCGGCGGCTTGATCGCAGGTTCGCTCATGGTCGTCAGTGAAGGACTGATTCCAGGGCGCCTCCCAGCGCCTGGCTGTTCTGTTCCCACCGGACGGCGAGCACCGCGACCAGTGGCTCGGGGCCATGCGCCGGCCAGCGGCTGCGGAGCTTCACGGCGTCCTTCTCGGTGACTACAACATAATCGCCCGCGGCGGAGGCCCGCGCGAGCCGCTCCACGTCGCCCGGGCCATAGGCGTGATGATCTTGAAATGCTTCGAGTTGCACCCTGGCACCGGTGGCCCGGAGCTGCGCGGCGAAGCTCACCGGGTCGGCGATCCCCGCGGCCGCGAGCACGCGCCGGCCGGCCAGCGCCTCGGGGGCGAGCCGCGCCCCCGACCGCAGTCCCTCGAGGTGGCTCAAGGCCAGGTGGGCTACGCACACGGGCGTCTCGCGCCGGCGGCGGGCCAGCCAGCCGGCGACGCCCGCCGCCGCGTCGAGAGGCGCGCGCTTCCGGGTGACGACGATCAGGTCCGCCCGCTCGAGCGCATCCGACCCCTCCCGCCACGGACCCGCCGGCAGCGGCCACAGCGACAGGCCGACGCTTTCCGCGCTCACCACCGCGATGTTCAGGTCGCGCGCGACCCCCAGCAGCTGGTAGGCGTCGTCGAGCACGGCGAGGTCGGCGCCGCGCCGCTGCGCCGCCCGAGCACCGGCGACGCGATCGGGGTCCGCCACGACCACGGCTTCGGGCGCGAGCCGCTGGTGCACCAGGGGCTCATCGCCCCCGTAGCCGCGCAACAGGATGGCGGGCCGCCGGCCCCGCTGCGCGTAATAGCGCGCGATCCACGCCGCGAGCGGCGTCTTCCCGGTGCCGCCCACGGACAGGTTGCCGACCGCCACGGTCGGGAATGGCAGCCGCGCCACGTGCCGCCAGCCGGCGCGATACACGGCGGCGCGGACCCTGGTCGCCCCCCAGTAGAGTGCGGCGAGCGGGACCAGGGGCAGCCGCGCCACCCGCGCGAGCGGCGCGCCGCCCCACAACCATTGTGCTACGCGGGCGCCTCTCACCCGTCCCTCTTCCCTCTTCCCTCTTCCCCGTAGGTCACCGCCCGCAGCGCTCGCTCCGCCGCCGCCATCCCCTGGCGCAGGCCGTCCTTCCCCGCGCCGACCGAGAGCGGGGCGCCGTACACGACGTCCACCGCGGCGAAGGGCTTGGGGATGCAGAACCGGTCCCACGACCGGATCCACCACGCCCCCCGCTCGGAGGCGCGCGCCCCGGCGGCGATCACGAGGGCGTTGGCGTGCTGCGCCGCGGCGAGCGCGCCGGGCTTCATCCGCTCGGCCGGCCCGTGCGGGCCGTCGGGCGTGAGGGCGACTTCGGCGCCACGCTCGAGCGCGCGCACCAGGCCGAGCAGCCCCACCTCACCCCCGCGCCGGGACGACCCGCGTACGACGCGATAGCCCCACCGCTCCGACAGCTCGGTCAGGTAGCCGCCGTCGCGGTGGCGACTGATGAGGAGCGCCATGCCTTCGCCGCGGCGGTGATACAGCAGCGGGAGGATCCGGCTGTGCCACAGGACGTAGACAATAGGCCGGCCCGTGGCGCGCGCCGCGGCGACGTGCTCCCACCCGCGCACACGATAGCGCCACGTCGCTGCCAGCAGCCGCATGACGCTGGCCGCCAGGCCCACCGTCACCCGACGAGCTCCGCCGCGAGCGCCGCCACGCGATCGGCGGCCCCCGGCGGGCCAAGCCGGTCGCGCACCAGGGCGAGACCCTGGCGCTGCCGCCGCGCCGCGGCGCCCGCCGGATCGAGCAGCGGCAGGACGGCCTCCGCCAGCGCCTGCGGGGTCACCGCCCCCTGAAGGAACTCGGGCGCCACCTCCTGCCCGGCGATCAGGTTCACGAGCCCGACGTGCGGCACCCGCAGCACGCGGATCGCGATGGCGAACGACACGGGGTTGAGCCGGTAGGCGATGGCCATGGGGACGTCGGCCAACGCCGCCTCGAGCGTGGTCGTCCCCGATTTGCACAGCCCCGCGTCCGCGGCGGCGAACACGGGGCGCGGATCGCCCCAGTGAATGCGGATGGCGCCCGGGTGCGGATAGCGGGCGCGCGACGTGCCGGCGACGACGACCTGGACGACCGGCCGCTCGGCCAGCACGCGCTCCGCGGCGCCGCGGAACGCCGGCCAGAGCCGCCGCACCTCCTGCGCCCGGCTCCCGGGAAACAGCCCGAGCACCGGGCGCTCGGGGTCGAGCCCGAGCGCCCGGCGGGCCTCGGCCCGGGCCGGCGGCGGTGGCCGGTCCCGCAGCGGATGCCCGACGAACGTCGCGGGCACGCCGTGGTCGCGGAAGAACGCTTCCTCGAACGGCAGGATGACCGCGAGGCGGCTCACGGCGGCGAGCCGGCGCACCCGCCCCGGGGCCCAGGCCCACAGCTGCGGCGCGATGTAGTACAGCACGGGAACGCCGGCGGCGTGCGCCGCCGCCGCGGCGCGCAGATGGTACCCCGGGTAGTCGACCAGGATGGCGAGATCGTAGCGCTTGGTCCGGAACGCCTCGCGCACCCGCGCGAGCAGGCGGAAGTGCGCGGGCAGCTTCCACAGCGCCTCGACGAATCCCACGACCGACATCCGCTCCATGCGGTCGAGCACGGTGGCACCGGCGGCCTCGAGGCTCGGGCCGCCGAACGCCTCGAACGCGGCCGCCGGGAGGCGCCGTCGCAACGCCGTCACTACGGCGGCGGCGTGCGCGTCCCCCGACGGCTCGCCCGCCGAGACGTAGATGCGGGGGGCGCGGCTCACGGCCGCGCGTTGGCGAGGGGCGAGGCCTGGACGGCGTCCGCGACGCGGCAGGCGAGCGCCAGGGCCTGCGCCCCGGCGGCGCCCGACACCACGACGGCTTCCTCGCCGCGCACCGCGCGCAGGAAGCTCTCGAGCTCCAGCTTGAGCGGCTCCGCTTCGGGGGCGTCCAGCCGCACGTGCTCGACGATCTGCTCGAGCTTGGTGGCGCCGATCCCCTGCCACCCCGGCCGCAGCCGGAAGAAGTCCCCGCTCCCCTGGGCCAGGTCGAGGGAGAAATACCCCGTCGGCTGGAAGATGCGGAGCTTGCGCGTGCGCTCGCGGGAGACGCGGCTGGCGGTGACGTTGGCGATGGCGCCGTTCGCGAACTCGATGCGCGCGTTCGCGATGTCCACATGGGGCGTGAGGATCGGGATGCCGGTGGCCCGCACGTCGCTCACGTCGGCGCCCACGAGCTCGAGCACGAGGTCGAGGTCGTGGATCATGAGGTCGAGAATTACGGCGACGTCCGTGCCGCGCGGCTGGAACGGGGCGAGGCGGTCGATCTGGAGGAAGCGCGGCTCGTCCAGGTACGGCGCCGCCGCCCGCACGGCGCGGTTGAACCGCTCCACGTGCCCGACCTGCAGCACCATCCCGCGCTCCGCCGCGCGGCGCACGAGCTGCTCCGCGGCGGCCACGGAATCCGCGAGCGGCTTCTCCATCAACAGCGCGACCCCGCGCTCGAGCACCGCGAGCCCCACGGCCGTGTGGGCGGGGGTCGGCACCGCGACCGTCACCGCGTCCACCCGCTCGAGCAGCGCGCCGAGCGACGGCAGGGCCGTCGTGTCGAGCTGCTGCGCCACCTCGGTCGCGCGCGCCGGATTCTTGTCGTAGATGCCGGCGAACGCGACGCCCGGCATGCGCCGCAACAGCCGCGCGTGGTGGAACCCGAGCGCTCCGGTGCCGATGACGCCCACCCGCACCGGCGCCGTGCTCACACCAGCACTCCCCGTTGCGACCCTTCGATGAACTTCAGGAAGTGCTCGACCTCCGCGACCGCCGGCAGCTCGCCCCGGGCCTTCGCGATCCCCTGGCTCACGGTCATGTCCGAGTTGAACAGCAGCCGGTAGGCCCGCTTCAGGGCGAGCTTCACTTCGGGGGCGAAGCCCGCCCGCTGCAGCCCCACCGAGTTCAGGCCGTACAGATGCACCGGGTTGCCCACGGCCTTCGTGTAGGGCGGCACGTCCTGGTTCACACGCGACCCGCCGCCCACGAACGCGAACGTGCCGATCCGCACGAACTGGTGGATCGGCACGAGCCCCGAGATGACGGCGCGGTCTTCGATGGTGACGTGCCCCGCCATCTGCACCGCGTTGGCGATGATCACGTCGTCGCCCACCACACAGTCGTGCGCCAGGTGCACGTAGGACATCAGGAAGCAGCGTCGCCCCACGGCGGTCTTCCCCGTCGCCGCGGTCCCGCGGTTGATCGTGCAGTACTCGCGGATCACGGTGGCGTCGCCCACCTCCACCCACGTGTCCTCGCCCAGGTACTTCAGGTCCTGCGGGTCGTTGCCGAGCACGCTGCCGTAGCCCACCTTGACTCCCGTGCCGAGCTTCACGTTGCGCTCGAGCACGGCGTGCGCGGCGATGTGGCAGCGGTCTCCTACGGTGACCCGCGGCCCGATGATGGCGTACGGCCCCACCGTGACGTCCCCACTCACGTGGGCGGTGGGGTCGACGAGGGCCGTGCGGTGAATCACTTGTCCACCACCGACGCCATCATTTCCGCCTCCACGACCAGCTGCCCGTCCACGTACCCCTCGCCCTTCATCTTGCACGTCTTCCCGCGGAAGCTCAGCATCTCCAGCTCGAAGCGGATCTGATCCCCCGGTATCACCGGTCGCCGGAACTTCACTTTGTCGAGCGACATGAAGTACACGACCTTGTCGTCGATGTTCTGCCCCTCGAAATAGCTCAACAACAGCATTCCGCCCACCTGGGCCATCGCCTCGATAATGAGCACCCCGGGCATGACGGGATGTCCCGGGAAGTGCCCCTGGAAGAACGGCTCGTTGATCGTGACGTTCTTGATCCCGACGATCCGCTGCCGCCCCTCGACTTCGATGATCCGGTCGACGAGCAGGAACGGGTAGCGGTGCGGCAGCACGTCCATGATGCGGCCGATGTCCATCTTCGGGGCGCCGCCCCCGGTGCGGCGCGCCGCCCGGGCCAGGGCGTGCGCCAGCGCGATATTGCCGCCATGGCTGGGCCGCGTGGCGACGATGTGCGCCCGGACGCGGCCGCCGGTGAGGGCGAGGTCGCCCAGGATGTCCGCCGCCTTGTGGCGGACGAATTCGTCCGGCCAGCGCAACTGGCCGCCGTCCGCGAGCCCGCGGTCGTCCAGCACGATGGCGTTAGCGCTCGATGCCCCCTTGATGAGCCCCTTCGCCTGCAGCCCCGCGACCTCGCTCGTGAACCCGAACGTGCGGGCCGGCGCCAGGTCGCGCGCGAAGGCCTGCGGCGTCACGGTGTAGGTCCCCGCCTGCCGCCCGATGAGCGGGTGCGGCCATTCGATGGTGACGGTGAGCCGCAGCTCCTTCGCCGGTGCCACGACGTAGCTCGCGTCGCCTTCCGTCACGGTGAACGGCGCCTGCACGCTGAGGATCACCGGCTCGCCACTCGTCTCCGTGGGACCCGCCTGCTCGAGCGCCTCGAAATACGGCTGCACGCTGCCGTCGAGGATGGGCGGCTCGGGGCCGGAGAGCTCCACGATGAGGTCGTCGATCTCGTGCGCGGCGACGGCCGCCAGCAGGTGCTCGACGGTATGGATGGTGGTGTCGCCCTTGCCGATCGCCGTGCGACGCTCGATCGCCTCCACCTCGGAGAGCAGCGCGGGGACTTCGGGTTTCCCCTTCAGGTCCACCCGCCGGAACACGATCCCCTGACCCGCGGGCGCGGGCAGGAACGTCGCCTCCGTCTGCGCACCCGTGTGGAGGCCGGTGCCCGAGACGGACGCCTTGTGCCGGATGCTGCGCCTAGCGTTGCGGCTCATGACTCCCGCGGCGCACGAGCGCCTCGACGTCGTCCACGATCTCCGCCAGCCGATACAGCGCGGCCTGGGCGCGCAGGAACTCGCGATGATTGCGCGCCGGGTAGCCGGTCACCGTCGCCCCCGGCTCGATGTCGCCGATCACCCCTCCCTGCACCGTCACCCGCGCCCCGCGTCCGATCGTGATGTGGTCGGCGAGCCCCGCCTGCCCGGCCAGGAACACGTCGTCCTCGACGTGCGTGCTCCCGGCGATTCCCGCCTGCCCCGCGATCAGGCAGCGCGCGCCGATGCGGCAGTTGTGCCCGATCTGCACCAGGTTGTCGATCTTCGTGCCGGGGCCGATCACCGTGTCGTCGACGCTGCCGCGGTCGATGGTCGTATTGGCGCCGATCTCCACGTCGTCCCCGATGAGGCAGCGCCCGACCTGGGGGATCTTACGGGGCAGCTCGCCGTTCCTGCCGGGCACGTACCCGAAGCCGTCGGAGCCGAGCCGCACGCCGGCGTGAAGGATCACCCGGCTGCCGACCACCGTCCCGCTGTAGCACACCACGTGCGGGAACAGCTGCACATCGTCGCCCAGCGCGACGCCGTCTCCCAGCACGCACCCGGCGCCGATGCGAGCGTTCTTGCCGAGTCGCACGCCGCGCCCCAGCACGGCGTAGGGGTCGATCGCCACCGGCTCCTGCCACACGGTCCCCGCGCCCACGATGGCCGTGCGGTGCACGCCCGCTTCCCAGGCGGGCTCCGGGTAGAGCACCGGGATAACCGCCAGCAGGGCCACGTGGGGGTCGCGCACCAGGACGCGACACCCCGGTCCCGCCGAGCCGGGCTCTACCAGGTCCGGCTTGCAGAGCACGATGGCCGCGCTAGACCGTTGAAAGTACGGGAGATAGCGCTTGCTGGCAAGAAAAGACAGGTCGTCCGGGCCGGCGCGGTCGAGCGGCGCGACTCCGGTCACCGAAACGTCCGGGGCGCCCGCGAGCTGCCCGTTGGTGAGGGCGGCGATTTCCCGGGCGCTGAGCCGGCGGACGCTCCCCTCTGCGGCCACGGGACCCCGCTGTCCCTACTGGGACTGCTTGAGCCGCGCGATCACCTTGGACGTGATGTCGAGGGTCGGGTCGGCGGCGACGATGACGCCGGGGGCGTCGGCGTCGAAGATCAGCTGGTAGTTGCCCTCGGCGCGGATGCCCTGGATCACGCCGGTGACGCGCGCCTGGATCGGCTGGAGCAGCTCGCGCTGGCGCTGCTGCGCCTTGTCCTGGAGCTCGCTGTTGCGCTGCTCGAAGCGCTGCTGCAGCTGCTGCAGGTCGCGCTGCTTCGCCTGCTTCGCCGCAGGGGAGAGGGCGATCGCCTGCTGGTCGAACGTCCGCACGGCGGAGTCGAGCTGCTGCTGCAGCTTCTGCACCTCGTTGCGGTACCCCTGGACTTCCTTGTTGAACGTCGACTCCGCGGCGGTATAGCCCGGGGTCTGCTGCAGGATCGTCTGATAGCTGACAAACGCGATCTTGAGCCCGGACTGCGCCTGCGCTCGGGCCGCGACCGGCACGGCCAGCGCGAGGCCGAGCCACGCCCACACTGTCACTGCACGCCTCATGACACATCTCCCCAAGAGAAACTGGTACAGGTGGCCCCGCGGAGGCGGGGGCTGGATCAGAAGAAGTTGCCGAGCTTGAAGTGCAGCTTGAAGCCCGGCGCCGGCCGCCCGAGCGCATCGGTGCGGTCGAAGCCGTACGCCCAGTCGATGCCGATCGGCCCGAGCGGCGAGATGATGTTCAGGCCGATGCCGGCGCCCCGGAACAGCCGCGTCGGATTGAATTCCCCGGCGCGGGCCCACACGTTGCCGGCGTCCACGAACGTGCTCACGTAGAACATCTGCGACAGCCGGGCGCCGATTTCGCCCGTCATGGCGAGGTAGGCCTTGCCGAACGCGCTGGACTTCGCCTGGCCGTTGGACGCGGTGGGGTCGTATCCTTGCGGCGTGATGGAGAACTCGTCGTAGCCACGCAGCGGGATGCCGTACTGCGTGCCGCCCATCGTGAACAGCTGGTCGAAGAACGGCGAGTTGCCGAACACGAGCCCCGAGCGCGCCGAGAGACCCATCACGAACCGGACCGGCGACGTGCTGGCGCGGCCTCCCAACTGCCCCAGCGGGGCGTACCAGCGGCCCTCGAGGTCGAGCCGCTGGAAGTCACCGGTCCCGCCGAGCACCCCGCCGCTCTGTGACAGGCCGATCGAGTGCAGCGTGCCCGCCGTCGGGAACGGGAGGTCGATGCGCGTGTCGCGCATGATCGAGAAGCCAAGCGTCGAGCGCAGGCAGTTGTTGCAGCTCAGGCTGGCGACACTGGCGCTGCCGCCGGTGAACGTCTGGTCGTCGATCGCATAGGACAGGAACAGGCGGGTGTAGCGGTCGTGGAACACGGGGAAGCCGAACTGGACGCTGCCCCCCCGGCGCCGCAGCGTGCCCAAGTCGGCGATCGTGTAGCGCAGCCGCGTGTTGTGCACGCCCACCGTTCCCGAGATGCGCGACTCGCGGACCGCCGGATCCGTGAAGGACAGGTCGAAGTCATTGATGTTCTGCCCGAACTGCCATTGGAAGTGGCCGCGCTTCCCCTGCCCGAACAGGTTCGGCTCGTCGAGGCCGAGGAACCCGCCCACGCCAGTGCCCTGCCCCACCGACGCGCCGAAGTTGATGTTGCCCGTGTGCTTTTCCGTCACGCGGAAGATGACGTCCACGTCCCCCTGGTCGTTCGCCGGCCGCGTGTCGGGGAACGGCAGGGGCTGCTGGAAGAAGCCCAGGTTGGAGATGTTCTGGTAGGAGCGCAGCAGCGCGTCCTGGCGGAACACGTCGCCCGGGAGCAGGATGATCGCTTCCCGGATCACCCGCTCGTGCGTGACGTCGTTGCCGACGATCTCGATCTTGTTCACGATCGCCGGCTGCCCCTCGTTGATCACCCAGCGGAGGTCCACGACCGGCTTGCCGTCGGCGGCGGTGCGCCGGATGACGTCGGCGCGCGGCTGCATATAGATGTAGCCGTTGTTGTAGTACAGCGTCCGCATCTGCTGGGTGGCGTCGTCCCATTTCTGCTGGTCGAAGTACGCCGGCCCGTGCTGCACGCCGCCCAGCCCCAGCAACCCGGTGCGCGTCTCGCCCTTGAAGGGGAACAGCTGCTGCAGGTCCTCGGTGGAAAACCGGCGGTTGCCCACGATCTCGAACGTGCCGACGCGATAGGGCTCGCCCTCGCTCACCCGCACCACGAGCGTGGCCTTCCCCGTCGTGTCGTCGACCACCAGCGTGTCGTCGAGCACCTGGAAGTCGACGTACCCCCGATCGCCGTAGAACCGCGGCAGCCGCTCCTGGAGGTCCGCCCGCAGCTTCTCGTCGTCGTACTCGCCCGAGCGGAACCACCAGAAGCCCTCGGGCCGCGTCTTCATCGCGCCGACCAGGGGGCTGCCGGGGAAGTGCGTATTGCCCTCGAACGCGACGCGGGCGATGGCGACGCGGCGGCCCTCGTCCACGTCGAAGATCACCCGCACACGCGACGAGTCCGCTTCGTACACGTGCAGCGCCTTCACCTGCGCGAGGTAGTAGCCCTGGGCGCGGTACAGCGAGTCGATGCGCCCGCGCGCCCGCGCCACGGCCGCGGGGTCGATGGGCCGCCCTTCGGCGAGCTGCACCTTGTCCTTGACGCTGCCCTCGGACAGCTTGCTCACGCCGCGCACCGCCCACTTGATCAGCACCGGTCGCTCGCGCAGGCGGACGACCAGCAGCTTGCGGCCGTCGGCCACGGCTTCATCGATGCGGACGTCGTCGTATTGGCCGGTGGCGTAGAGGGCCTGGACGGCGCGCTGCACGTCGCGGTACCCGAGGGGCCGGCCCGCGACGAGGCCGCTCTGACCCAGCACCTGCGTGCGGTCGAGCCGGCGGAGGCCCAGCACGACGATGGAGTCGGGGGCCACGCTGGGCGGCGCGGCCGGCCCGCCCTGCGCGCACACGGCGCGCGGGGCGGGCAGGGCCAGAACGACGAAGATGACGACGGGAAGCCGGCGGATCACGCCTTCGAGCCGGAGAGCGCGCGGAACGCCAACCGTTCCTTGTCCGGGGCCACGTCGACTTCGACCTCGTCGCCCCGCGCGAACTCGCCGACCAGGATCTTCTCCGACAGCGGATCCTCGACGTACTTCTGTATCGCGCGCTTCAGCGGGCGCGCGCCGAAGTGCTCATCGTAGCCGCGGTCCACCAGGAAGTCCGTGGCCGCCGGCGTCAGCCGGAGGGTGAGCTCCTCGTCGCCCAGCCGCTTCTGCACTTCCTTGAGGAGGATCGCCACGATCTGGGCGATGTGCTCGCGGGTGAGCGGGTGGAACACGATCGCGTCGTCCAGCCGGTTCAGGAACTCGGGGTTGAAGGTCTTGTTGATCTCCTCCTTGACCTTCTCGGCCAGCTTCTCGAAGGTGGCCCGCGCGTCCGACTGCGCGAACCCGAGCGACTTGCCCTTCACCATGTCGCGGGCGCCGACGTTCGACGTCATGATGACCACGGTGTTCTTGAAGTCGATCACGCGGCCGTAGTTGTCGGTGAGGTGACCCTCGTCGAGCACCTGCAGCAGGATGTTGAACACGTCGGGGTGCGCCTTCTCGATCTCATCGAGCAGCACCACCGAGTACGGCTTGCGCCGCACCGCCTTGGTGAGCGTGCCCGAGTCCTCGTAGCCGACGTAGCCCGGAGGCGCCCCGATCAGCCGGCTCACGGAGAACTTCTCCATGTACTCCGACATGTCGACGCGGATCAGCGCGTTGGTGTCGGCGAACAGGAAGCGGGCCAGCGCCCGCGCCAGCTCGGTCTTCCCGACGCCCGTCGGACCGGAGAAGATGAACGAGCCGATCGGCCGCTTGGGGTCCTTGAGCCCGGCCCGGCTCCGCCGGATGGCGCGCGAGATCACCGCGATCGCCTCGTCCTGGCCGACGACCGTCTGGTGCATCTCGTCCTCCATCCGAAGCAGCCGCGCCGTCTCCGCCTCCTGCAGCCGCGTCACGGGGATGCCCGTCCAGCGCGAGACGATGAAGGCCACGCCTTCCTCGTTGATCGTGGGCCGGTGGGTCGCGCGCTCCTTCTCCCAGGCCTCCTGCTTGCGGCGAATCTCCGCCTGCAGCTCCCGCTCCTGGTCGCGCAGGCTCGCCGCTTTCTCGAAATTCTGGTCCCGGACGGCGTTCTCCTTGTCGCCGTTGATGCGCTCGAGCTTCTCCTTCAGCGCCGCCACTTCGGGCGGCGGCACCTGCGTCGCCAGCCGGGCCCGCGCTCCCGCCTCGTCGATCACGTCGATCGCCTTGTCGGGCAGGAAGCGGTCGGTGATGTAGCGCTCCGACAGCTTCGCCGCCGCGTCGAGCGTGTCGTCCGGGATGATCACCCGGTGGTGCTCCTCGTAGCGCTTCCGCAGGCCCTTGAGGATGGCGATCGTCTCCTCGACCGTCGGCGGGTCGACGATCACCGTTTGGAAGCGCCGCTCGAGGGCGCCGTCCTTCTCGATGTACTTGCGGTACTCGTTCAGGGTCGACGCGCCGACGCACTGCAGCTCCCCGCGCGCCAGCGCCGGCTTCAGCATGTTGGAGGCGTCGACCGCCCCCTCGGCCGCCCCGGCGCCCACCAGCGTGTGCAGCTCGTCGATAAACAGGATGATGCTCCGGTTCTGCGCGATCTCGTTGATGATCGCCTTGAGCCGCTCCTCGAATTGCCCGCGGTACTTCGTCCCGGCGATCACCGCCGCCATGTCGAGCGACAGCACCCGGTGGTCCTTGAGCACATCCGGGCACTGACCGCTGGCGATCAGCTGGGCCAAGCCCTCCACGATCGCCGTCTTCCCCACCCCGGGCTCGCCGATCAGCACCGGGTTGTTCTTCTTGCGGCGCGACAGGATCTCCATCACGCGCTCGATTTCCTTCTGGCGGCCGATCGTGGGATCGAGCGCCCCCTCGGCCGCGAGCTGCGTCAGGTCGCGGCAGAAGTGATCGAGCGCCGGGGTCTTCGACTTCTTCTCGCTCTTGGGGCTGGCCGGCTGCGCGCCCGCGCCCGACGGCGCCGGCCCGGACGGCATTTCACTGCCCAGGAGCCGCAGCGTCTCGGCCCGCGCCTGCTCCAGGTTCACGCCGGCGTCGGTGAGCACCTGCGCGGCGATGCCCTTCTCCTCGCGCAACAACCCGAGCAGCAAGTGCTCCGTCCCCACGTAGGAGTGATTCAGCTCCCGCGCCTCGCTCATCGCGAGCTCGAGCACTTTCTTGGCCCGTGAGGTGTACGGCAGGTCGGGTCCCGCGGCGGCCGCCGCCTTCCCCTTCTTCACCGTCTCCTCGATCTTCTGCTGGATTTCCTCGAGGTCGACGTTCAGGTTGGTGAGGACCGCGGCGGCGACGCCCTCGCCTTCGCGGATCAGGCCCAGCAGGATGTGCTCGGTCCCGACGTACTCGTGATGCAGGCGGGCGGCTTCCTCCCGCGCCATCTGCAAGACCTTGCGCACCCGATCCGTGAAGTTGTAGCCGTTCATCTCCCCCCCTGCCTCACGCCAGCTCGGTCTCGAGCACCCGCCGCACATACGTCGCGCGCACCGTGGGCAACTCCGGGTCACCCGTCTGGCGACCCTCGAGCGCCGCGAGGTGCGCGGGCTGAGTGAAGATCAAGAGCTTGTTGAGCGTGTATACACTCAAGCCCGGGATCAGATTCAACCCCACGCCCAGGCGCACGCCGCTCAGTAAGTTCATCGTCTCTTCGAACGTCAGGCTGCGCGCGTACTTAAGCAGCCCGTAGGCCCGCCACACCTTGTCCGCGATGATCGTCGGCGCGTCCCGCACCAGCACCTCGCGGGCCTGCTCCTCGTACTCAATCACCTGCCGCACGATCTTCCCGAGATGATCAAGCAGCTCGTCCTCGGCCTTGCCCAGGGTCGTCTGATTCGAGAGCTGAAAGAAGTTGCCGACGACCTCGCTCCCCTCCCCGTACAAACCCCGGAAGGTGAGCCCGACCTGAGCCAGCCCTTGAAGGACCTTCCCGATCTCCTTCGTCAAGACGAGGCCGGGCAAGTGGATAAGCACGCTCGCCCGGAGCCCGGTTCCCGCGTTGGTCGGGCAGGAGGTAAGATAGCCAAATTCCGGGTGAAACGCGAAGGGAAGCAATCGCCCCAGGTCCGCGTCCAACGCCTCCAGGTCGGCGTAGGCGTCCTCGAGGGCGAATCCCGAACGCATTCCGTGTAATCGCAAGTGGTCTTCCTCATTGACCATCACCCCCAGGGCGCTCTGGACCAGGAGCGCCGCGCCGGGTCGGGGACGCGCCTCGCGGTCGAGCCCGGCCAGCTCCTTGGAGACGAGGTGCCGCTCGTGGAGCAGCTGGCGCTCGCCGCGCTCCAGCTGGTCGAGGCGGAACGTGACCGCGCCCTGGAGGCGGTCGCTCGTCGCCCCCGCCTCCTCCACCCGGGTGAGCACGGCAGTCCGGTCCGCGTCGCGCGCCCGCTGGCCGAACACGTAGCCTTGCAGGTTGCGGGCGAGTCGGATGCGGGTCGAGAGCACGATGCTCGCCTTCGGCCCGGAGGCGTCGAGCCACGCGATCCCGCCGTCGGGCAGCAGGGACAGGTCGATCACTCGAGCACCCGGATGCGGTCGCGCAGCTCGGCCGCGAGCTCGAAGTTCTCGCTTTCCACGGCGCGCCGCAGCTGCTCCTTCAGGTCGAGCAGCTGCAGCCGCGGGTCGGCGGCGCCAGCCTCGCCGGGCGCCGCGTACCGCTCGCCGACGTGCTGGCTCGACCCGTGCAGGCGGCGCAGCAGATCGCGCAGGTGGCCCTCGAACGCCTGGTAGCATTGGGCGCAGCCCAGCCGGCCCGATTCGCGGAAATCCTTGAGCGTCGCGCCGCACGCGGCGCAGCGCAGGCCGTCGGTCGCGCTCGGCACGACGGCCCCCGCTCCCTTGCCCAGCGCCGTCACGAAGGCGCCGACGGGCGACTTCGACACGGTCACGGCCGTCTCGACCCCCTTCTGCTGGGCGCACTGCTCGCACAGATGGAGCGTGACCTTCGAGTCGTGCTCCACCTGGGTCAGATTGATGACCGCCTCGCGTTCCTTGCAGTTATCACACAGCATCAGGGTATCGCGTCCACCGAGCCGACGGCCGTCGCGCGGCCGTCCTCGAGCATCAGGATCCGGTCCGCCCGGCCGGCGAGCTGGCGGTTGTGCGTGACCACGACGACCGCCGTCTCGTACTCCCGCGCCAGTCGGAAGAACACGTCGTGCAGCCGGTCCGCGTTGGCGTGGTCCAGGTTGCCCGAGGGTTCGTCCGCGAGCACGAGGCCCGGGTCGTGTACCAGGGCCCGCGCCACCGCGCAGCGCTGCTGCTCGCCCCCCGACAGCTCGCTCGGCCGATGCGTCATGCGCCCGGCGAGTCCCACGAGGGAGAGCACTTCCTCCGCCCGCGAGCGGGCCCGCAGCGCCGCCATGCCGCCGATCAGGAGGGGCATCATGACATTCTCAAGCGCGGAGAATTCCCGCAAGAGATGATGGAACTGAAAGACAAACCCCAACTTACGGTTCCGGAGGTCGGCCAGGGCGGTCCCATCGAGGTCGGCGTAGCGCGAACCGTCGAGCCACACGTCCCCCACCGTGGGCCGGTCCAGCGCGCCCAGCAGGTGCAACAGCGTGCTCTTCCCGGCGCCGGACGCGCCCACGATCGCGACGAACTCGCCGCGGTGCACCTCCAGCTCCACGCCCCGCAACACTTCGAGCGGCTGGCCGTCGCCGCCGGCGAACACCTTGCGGAGCCCCCGGGCCTCGAGCAACGCGCTCATTCGTAGCGGATCGCCGTCACGGGATCGAGCCGCGCTGCCTGGAGCGAGGGATAGAGCGGCGCCAGCGTCGCCACCACGAGGCTCGCCGCGACGACGACCAGCACGTCGAGCGGCTGCGTGTGCACCGGGAGGTGGTCGACGAAGTAGATCGACGGATCGATCGGAATCCAGTGTCCACGATTCACCATGCCGCCGAGCACGAGCCCGAGCACCACGCCGAGCGCGGTGCCGGTGAGTCCGATCAGGATCCCTTGCGCGAGGAAGATGCGGCGGATCGCCGCCTGTTTGAGCCCCATCGCGAGCAGGATGCCGATCTCCCGCGTCTTGTCGCGCACCACCATGGTGAGCGTGCCGACCACGTTGAACGCGGCGACGACGCAGATCAGGAACACCACGAGCGCCATCGCGAGTTTCTCGAGCTTCAGGGCCGAGAAGAGCGACGCGTTCTGAGACTGCCAGTCGAGTGCGCGATAGGGGTAGCCGAGCCGGGCCTCGAGCTGTCCGGCGAAGCTCCGGGCCTCCCACGGGTCGCGCAGCCGGAGCTCGACGCCGGTCACCGCCGTGTCGAGCCCGGCAAACCGCTGGGCGGCACGGCGGTCGAGCGCCACGTAGCTGTTGTCGTACTCGAACATCCCGGTGTCGAAGATCCCGGTGACCTCGTAGCGGTGGAACTGCGGCACGTAGGCGCCGAGGCTCGGGTTGAAGCGCGCGCCGGCGGGCGCGACCAGCGTCACGATCTCGCCCGGGTCGCCCGGGAAGGCCGACAGCTTGTTGGCGAGCCGAGTACCGAGGGCGATCCCACCCTCGACGTCGGGGCGGGTGACCTGGAAGCGGAGGTCGCCCTTCGTAAAGTGGCGCGCGAAGCTCGTCACGGCGTGGTGCCCGGTATCGGGCTCGACGCCGTACACGATGACCCCTTCCGCGTAGTCGTGGCCGGCGGAGATGAGCCCCTGGGTCAGCACGAAGGGTGCCGCGGCTTCGACCCCGGGCGTGCCGCGCACCTCGCCCAGGACCTTCCGCCAGTCGTCGAGCCGCAGGCCCTCGCCGTACGTGAGGACGCGCACATGCGGATTGGCGACGAGGATCTTGTCGCGCAGATCCGCCTGCAGGCCGTTCATCACGCCCAGCACGACGACGAGGGCCATCACGCCCACCGTGACCCCCCCCACCGCGATCACCGTGATGAGCGACAGCAGCCGCGACGCGCGGCGGCTGCGCAGGTAGCGGAGGGTGATCAGGAGCTCCAGCCGGTCGAGGCGGACGAGGTCGACGATGATCCCGACCACGAGCAGCAGCGTCACCGCGGCCCCGGCGTACGTGAGCGTTCCCGCGCGCACGACACGCAGCGCTGCCAGCGCCTGCAGGGCGAGGCCGAGCGCGATGAGCACGCCGAAGAGGACGCGCCGGCGGTTCATTCGGGCCGCAGCATCGGAAAGAGGATGACGTCGCGGATGTTCGTCTGGTCGGCCAGGATCATGAGCAGCCGGTCGATCCCCATTCCCACCCCGCCCGTGGGCGGCATGCCGTACTCGAGGGCCCGCAGGAAATCCTCGTCGAGCAGTTGGGCCTCCTGGTCCCCAGCGGCACGCAGCCGCCCCTGCTGCTCGAAGCGGCGCCGCTGCTCCTCCGGGTCGTTCAGCTCGCTGAACGCGTTCGCGATCTCGCGCTTCTGGATGAAGAGCTCCCAGCGCTCGACACGCGTGGGGTCCCCCCGCTTGAGCTTCGCGAGCGGCGAGAGCGCCACGGGATAGTCGAGCACGAACGTCGGTTGCACCAGCGTCGGCTCGACATAGTTCTTGAACACCTCGTCCACGAGCTTCGCCCCGGCGAGCTGATCGGCCTCGGGGACGTCCTTGCGCTTGAGCGCCGCGCGCAGCTCGCCCTCGCTCGCGCGGCCAAGGTCCACGCCCGCCGTTTCCCGCACGAGCGTGGCGAAATCCCGGCGCGCGAACGGCCGTTCGAACGCGAGCGTTGCCCCGTGGCGCTCGAGCGTCGTCGCGCCGAACAGCTCCCGCACCATGCCGGCGAGCATCTCTTCCGTGAGCTGGAGCATCACCTCGTAATCGGCGTACGCTTCGTACCACTCGGCCATCGTGAACTCGGGATTGTGAAACCGCGACATGCCCTCGTTCCGGAAGTCGTGCGCGATCTCGTACACCTTCTCGAGCCCGCCCACGATGCACCGCTTCAAGTACAGCTCGTCGGCGATCCGGAGGTAGAAGTCGGCGTCGAGCGCCTCGTAATGCGTCTTGAACGGGCGTGCGGTGGCGCCGCCGTACAACGGCTGCAGCACGGGGGTCTCGACCTCGAGGTAGCCGCGGGCGTCCAGGAACGCCCGGACGTAGCTCACCACCCGCGCGCGCAACCGGAACAGCTCACGCACTTCCGGATGCACGGCGAGGTCGGCGTAACGCTGGCGGGCCCGGAGCTCGGGGTCCGACAGCTCGCCGTGGCGCACGCCGCTCGCGTCCTCCTTGCCGAGCGGCAGCGGGCGGAGCGACTTCGTCAGCAACGTCAACCGCTGCACGCGGACGGAGATCTCGCCCGTCTTCGTCTTGAACAGCGGACCCTCGACGCCGACCAGGTCGCCGAGGTCAAGCAGGCTGAGCAGCTCGTACCCGTCGGCACCGAGCTCGTCCTGCTTGAAGTAGAGCTGGATCCTGCCCGACTGATCGGCGAGGTGCGCGAACGTCGTCTTGCCGTGGGGGCGCAGCGCCACGAGCCGCCCGGCGAGCCGGTGCAGCGCCGCGTCCCCCTCGCGGAATCCCTCGAGCGCCGCTCGGGCGGTCCTGGTGCGATCGAAGCGATAGGCGAACGGCGCTACGCCCCGCTTCACGAGCTCCGTGAGCTTCTCGCGCCGCGCCGCCTCGACGAAGCTCGTCACGCCGCCTTGCTCCCGAAGCGCTTGAGGTACGCCTCGATGAAGGGATCGATGTCGCCGTCCATCACCTTCTGGACGTCCGCGACCTTCAGCTCGGTGCGGTGGTCGTTCACCATGGTGTAGGGCTGGAACACGTACGAGCGAATCTGACTCCCGAAGGCGATGTCGCCCTTTTGCTTGTCCACTTCCGCCTTCTTCGCGTCGCGCTCCGCAACGGCGCGCTCATACAGGCGCGCCTTTAGCATCTTGAGCGCGGTCGCCTTGTTCTTGAATTGGCTGCGCTCGTTTTGGCACTGCACCACGATGTTGGTCGGGAGGTGCGTGATCCGTACCGCCGAAGACGTCTTGTTGACGTGCTGCCCGCCCTTCCCCGAGGCACGGTACACGTCGATCCGCAGGTCGTCGTCGTTGATGTCGATCTCGATGTCCTCGTCCACCACCGGGTAGACGAACACCGACGCAAAGGAGGTGTGCCGGCGCGACTGGGCGTCGAACGGCGAGATGCGCACCAGGCGGTGCACGCCCTTCTCCGCCTTGAGCAGCCCGTAGGCGTACTGTCCGCTGATCTGAATCTCGGCCGACTTGATCCCGGCTTCCTCGCCGTCGAGCAAGTCCAGCATCTCCACCTTGAAGCCGTGCCGCTCCGCCCAGCGGACGTACATGCGCATCAGCATCTCGGCCCAATCCTGGGACTCCGTCCCCCCCGCGCCGGGGTGGATCGTGAGCAGCGCGTCACGCGCGTCGTCGGGCCCCCGCAGCATGTTCTGCAGCTCGAGCGCCTCGAGCTGGGCGGCGAGCTGCTCGGCCTCGCCGTCGAGCTCGTGCGCCAGACCGTCGTCGCCGTCGGACTCGGCCAGCTCGCTCAGGGCCTGCGCGTCGTCCAGCCGCTTGCGCAGCGCGTGGTAGGGCTCGAGCCAGCGCTTCAGCTCCTTCACCTCCTGGACCACTTGCCGCGCCCGCCCCTGGTCGGCCCAGACGCTGCCTTCCGCCATGGCGTGCTCCAGCTCGCCCAGCCGCTTGGTCTTCCCTTCTACGTCAAAGGAAGCTCCGCAGCTCGGTAAGACGACGGTCGAACTCTCTGAAGCGATCGGATAGGGTCACGCTGGCTCTCGCGAAATGAGCCGCCACCGGAGCTCCGGAGGGCGGCTCTAAGTGCTAGGAAAAATAACGGGTTAGCACGCCACGCACCAGCCTCAAAAGAGCTTGTTGCCGCCGGCGAGGATCTCGTTGAGGGCCTCGGTCCAGAACGGCGTGGTCTTGGCCAGGTCGGCGCCAACCTGCTCCACATACTCCTGCCAGCTCTTCTCGATCTCGTCCTTGAAGAGCTGGCCCAGCGTGCCGTCACGCAGTCCCTGCTGGCGCTTCTCCGGATGGTACACCACAAGGTCCGAGACGAGGGCGCGCGCGAGACGGCGCGCCTTCTGCTTCGGGTCCTGCACCAGGAACGGGTTCACCGGCCGGAGGGGGCCGGTCATGCGCTGGCCGGGCGCCGGGCCGCCGGCGGGTGCCGCGGCCGGCGCAGCAGCGGGCCGCATCGTGGGCGCAGACGGCCGACCCGGCGGCGGTGCCGCCGCCGGGCGAGGCCGCGTTGGGGGGGGTGGCGATGCCGGAGCCGCGACGGGTCGGCCCGGAGGGAGGGGCGGGGTGCGGGACGGCCCGGGGGGAGGAGCCGCGGGAGGGGACACGACCGGCCCCGAGAAGCGCGGCATCGCCGGTGGCCGCGGCGGGGCGGGCGCGGGAGTCGGGGCGGGCGGCGCGGCCGCAGGAGAACGCAGGGGCGGCATCCGCGGCGGCGCCGACACGACGCCTCCCGGAGCGGCGGGCGCCCGCTGGGCTGTCGCGACGGGCGGCGCCGTGTCGGCGCCGCGTGGGAGCACCGCTGCCCCGGCCGGAACGTTCACGGGGAACACGTTGCTGCAGACGGCGCAGCGCGCGCGCAGGCCCCCCGGGGGGATCTTGCCAGGGTCCACGCGATACACGGTCTCACACGACGGACAGGTGACGTTCACGCTCCGCTCCGGCTACCGCGCGTCCGATTTCTCGTCCAGCTCCGGGTCGTGGCGCCGGTCGACGACGAACACGGATCCCGGCTGCGTCTTCGCGTACGACTTCATCTCCGTGGCGAGCTCGCTCACCTGGGCGGGGTGCGCGAACCGCCGATGCTGGTTGGTCACGATCCCGATGGACAGGGTCATCAGCGGGACGCGATGCAGCTGCCCGCGCCGATCCTTGCCGAAGTAATACCCTGCGCGGCGGTCCTGCTCGTTGTACTGGTACGGGATCAGCGTGTCGAACACCTCCAGGATCTCGCCGCACACATCGGGAATCGCGTCCACGGGAATAATGAAGATGAAGTCATCACCGCCGATATGACCGATGAACCCCCGCGGGCCGAGCATCCCCTTGACCACGTCGTGGAGGATGCGCGACAGGATGTAAATGACCCGATCGCCGTCGTTGTAGCTGTAGCGATCGTTGTACTCCTTGAAGTGGTCGAGATCGGCGTAGCACACGGCGAACAGCTCGCCGTTCTCCATGCGCCGCCGGATCGCGCGCTCGATCTCCGTGGTGCCCGGCAGCCGCGTGGACGGGTTCACGGCCACGTCGCGCGCCGTGCGCGCCAACAGCACGTCCAGCCGGCTCGCCTGCTCCGCGGGCTCGAACAGCGGCGTGATCACTTCGTCGGCGCCCGCCGTGAACCACTCCTGCACCCGATCCGTCGTGTGGCGGCTCGTCAACACGGCCAGGGGGACGATCGCCGAGTACGAATCGGCCTTGAGGCGCGCGCACAGCTCGAGCCCCAGCGGGCCGCCGTCGGCATCGACCACGACGAGGGCCGGGAGCGAACGCAGCACGCGCTGCTCCACGTCGGCCGGCTCGGGCACGGGCTGGACCGTGAGGCCCCGCCCTTCCACCCAGCGCGCCAGGAAATCGGGCACCTTGCGGCCAGCCGGCGAGAAAAACAGAATCGTCGGGCGCGTGCCGCGCACCTGGCTCCTCGCGTAAGGGTCGACCGCGCTTAAACTTAGGCCTGCTGCCCGCGGGTGTCAAACAAACAGCGACGTCAGAACGCGACGGACAGTCGCACGACCGTGGTCGGGCCGATCACCGTATGCAGCGCGGCAGTGCGCCCGGCCAGCGTGGAGAGCCGGCTCGAGATCAGGGCGTCCACGGCGCTCGCCACGTGGTTCGCCAGCAGCACACCGAGATGGCTCTGCGCGCTGCGGAAGGCGTGATCGCTCCGGGCGATCGTCTGGCGGAACACCTGCTGCTGGGCGGCCGCGTTGCGCCACGACCAGCGGAACCCCGGCCCGACCGCGTGTTGCTCGTAGAACTGCAGCGCGGCCGCGTACTCGGGCGAGCTGGGATCGGGCGGCGTGTTGGGATCCGCCCAGAAGGTGCGTCGCGCGAGCAGCCACACGGAGCCGTTGAAGGTCGTCGGGTCGCTCTCCGGCGCGAGCGCGGGCCCCGGGTCGCGGTCGAATTCCCCGCTCTCCGTGAAACGCTCCATCATCTCGTAGTACTCGAACACGGTGTCGCGCCGCACCGCGGTGAAGCCGCGCCGCGCCACGTCGAACGCCAGGTCCCGGAACCGGTCGCCCGCGGTGTTGCCGTCGTGGTTGAGCTGGAGCACGCGCGCGAGCGTGTACAGCTCGACGGCGAGGTAGACCGCGCCGCGATCCTGGTGCGCCGCCAGCTGACCCGCGCCAGGGACCGCGAGCGAGAGCAGGGGCCGCACCCAGAATCGGCCGCGCGCCGTGGCGAGCGGCGGCGGCGTCGAATCCGCCGCCTGCGCCGACCCCCCGGCCGCGCCCGGCAGGCCGGCGAGCCCGACCAGCACGAGCACGACGGGGCGAGCGCTCAGAACACCACGCGGAACGAAAAGAACGTCGGATTCTGCGCGACGAGGTCGGAGCCCGTGAGGAAGGTGCGCGCCAGATCGACGCCGATCGCGCCGCTCGAGACGCCCATCCCGACGCTCGGGCCGCTGAGCCCGTCATGCACGAAGGCGTATCCGCCGCGCAGCCGCACGAGACGCTGGTAGCCGACATCGACGCCGACCCGCATCTGGGAGTCGCCGTAGCTGCCCCAGGGGCCGTCCACGTCCGCGGCGAGCCGCAGGTCGAGTTGGTCGTTGCCCGCGAGCCCCGCCGTCCCCGGAAGCGCGACGCGATACAGCGCGCCCACCACGAGACGGGCGGGAAGCGGGTCCGCCTGATCGCGGTTATTCACCTGCAACCGGAACCCCACGTTCCGCACGGCCACGCCCACGCGCAGCGCGCCCGTGGGCCCGACGGCCACCTGGCCGCCGACGTCGATCGCGTGCGTCACGGCGCGGCTCGACGGCACGCCGGTGCAGTCGCCGCTGCAGTCGACCACGAACTCCACGAGCTTGTAGTTGACGCCGAACGTGAACGACCCGGCGAGCTCCGTCGCGTACGACGCGAGGAACTCGAAGTTGCGGGGCGAGATGCGGCCCACCGTGTTGCTCGCCGAGTCGGTGCGGTCCAGGTCGCCGTAGTCCACCAGATACACGGAGCCACCCAGCACGCCGAGGCCGTGCGACGGAAAGTAGGCGGTGAGCGCGTGGGTGGCGCCCGCGGCGAGGCTGGCCGTGTTGAAGGCGACCTCGCTCTGCTCCAGCGTCGCGAGCCCCGCGGGATTCCAGAACGCGGCCTCGCCCCTCCCCTCGAGCGTCGCGGCCGTCTGTCCCATGCCCACGGCCTGCGCGCCGACCGGCAGCACGAGGAACAAGGCGCCCGAGTTGTTGGCGAGATCTTGGGCGGGTAGGCGGTTAGCCGGATAGGCGGCTAGCAGCAACAGCGCGAACGACAACTCCTGTCCGCCTAACCGGCTAGCCGACTGGCCACTGTTAGAAATGTTTCGCCTCATCGATCAGCATGATCGGGATATCGTCTTCGACGGCGTAGATGAGGCGGCAGGCGTGGCACACCAGCACTTCCTCGGGTGCCGTGCGGTGTTCCAGCGGTCCCTTGCACTTCGGGCAGACGAGAATCTCGAGGAGGTCAGGCGCGAGGCTCATCCGGCGTATCCCAGACGTTTGAGCGACGGCGCGTGGCGGCGCCACTTGGGGAGCACCTTGACGCGCAACTCGAGGAACACGGGCTCGCCCAGCAGCGCTTCGATCTTGCCGCGCGCGGCCTGACCGAGCGTCTTGATCGTGCGGCCTCCCGCCCCGATCACGATGCCCTTCTGGCTGTCGCGCTCGACGTAGACCACGGCCCGAATATACACCGGCGCCGCGCCCTCCCGGAACTCGTCAATCTCCACCGCTACGCTGTAGGGCAGCTCTTCGTGCAGCAGCTCGAACGCCGCCTCGCGGACGAACTCGGCGGCGAAGAAGCGGGAGGGCTGGGTGGCCAGGTCGTCGGGGTCGTAGTGGAAGGGGCCGTCGGGCAGGCGTGCGCGCAGCGCGTCGAGTAAGGCGTCGAGGCCTTCGCCCCGCCCCGCCGCAACCACGATCCCGTCGGACGGTCGGACCGTCGGACGGTCGGACAGTGGCACCAAGTCGGCTTTCGTGTACACGGTCACGACCGGCGCCCGTGGTGGCCGGTCGAGTCGAGCCACGGCTTGCAAGGCCGGCGCCGGGTACTCGGACAGCGGATGCAGGTACGCGATCACGTCGGCGTCGGCGATGGCGCGGAGCGCGGCGGCGCGCATCACTTCGTGCAGCCGGTACTCCGGCTCCAGCAGCCCGGGCGAGTCGGTGAAGATGAACTGCGCGTCGGCGCGCGTGAGGAGGCCGACGACGGGCAGCCGGGTGGACTGCGGCTTGGGCGACACGATCGCGAGATGCTCGCCCACGAGCGCGTTCAGGAGCGTGGACTTGCCCACGTTGGGGGGTCCCGCCAGCACAACATTGCCGCACCGCGTCATGCCGCCAAAGCTAACTCCAAGCCGATCCGATGGTTGCTTCAACCGTGGGAGGTACGTCACCGCCCCTGCGCCGGCGGGAGGCAATTGTATGTGCATGCCGGGCAGCGTGAGCTAAGTCACACGTCACCCGGCTGGCCGCCGAAGCGCCCCTGCGGCCCAGTGTAACTGTCCTCCAACGCAGGGGGCCTCATGTCGTCCGCAACTCGCTTCGCCGCCGTGGTGTCACTGGTGGGCCTGATCATGGCCGCCCGCCCGGCACCGCACGCCCGGTCGGTGGGCGCCGCCACGCTGACCTTTTTCACGGATCGCGCGGCGTTTCAGGCGTCGGCCCCGAACCTGGCGGTGGAAGACTTCCAGCAGGGGAAGGTTCCGACGGGCGGGGTCATGGGCTGCCCTGGCCCGCTCGACGCGACCAGCAGCAACCCCTGCTTCTCGGCCGGCGCGATCCGGCCCGGCGTGCAGTTCACTAGCAGCCCGGCGCACGATGCTTGTGCCACGACGTGCGAGCTCGCGCTGTTGGGGAAGGGCGCCTTTGGGGCGCCTTCGATGGTCCTCGTCGAGAACTTCTTCGGCGACGCCTTCGTCATCACCTTTCCCGGCGGCAACATCGCGGCCGTCGGTGCCGACCTGGTCACGTATTTCCGCAATGGGACCTGCACGATCGAGGTCTCCGGGGCGAAGGGCGTGATCGGATCCACGACGGCGCCCTGCACCTCCCTGGGCTCCTTCTGGGGTGTCAAGGCCGACGAGCCCATTACGCGCATCAAGATCACCGTGCCCGGCAACAACGTCGTGGGCGTGGACAACCTCGCCTACGGCACGGGCGCGCCGCCCACGATCCACGTGGCCCTGGACGTCAAGCCGGGCAGCGAGCCGAGTCCCATCAATCCGGGAAGCCAGGGTGTGACCCCGGTCGCCGTGCTGAGCAGCGCCGACTTCGACGCGTCGCAGATGGACGAGGCGAGCATGGCGTTCGGGCCTGGTGGGGCGCCCGCGGTACACGAGAACTACCAGGACGTGAACGGCGATGGCCGTCCCGACATGGTGGTGCACTTCTCGACGCCGGCGGCGCGGATCGCCTGCGGCGACACGCAGCTGACGATGACCGGCCGGACGGTCACCGGCCGCAAGGTCGAGGGCACGGGCGCGATCCAGACGGTGGGTTGCACGAACCCCTAGCGCTCGGCGCCCTAGAACGTACGAAGCCCGCTCGGGGAAACCCGGGCGGGCTTTGTATTGGGGGGGGAACGCTGGCAACGGCCTACTCTCCCACGACCTCGCGATCGCAGTACCATCGGCGCTGACAGGCTTAACGACCGTGTTCGGGATGGGAACGGGTGTGGCCCTGTCGCGCTAGTCGCCAGCAGAGATGCAGGTGTCGGGTGCTAGGTGTCAGGTGTCAGGGTTTCCTGGCACCTGACACCCGGCACCTGACACCGACGAGTGTGCGTCGTGGTATCGAGGATCACGCCGAGCAACGAGAAGAGATCAAGCCTCACGGGCAATTAGTACGGCTCGGCTGAAGCGCTCACGCGCCGTGCACCTGCCGCCTATCAACCTGGTAGTCTCCCAGGGCCCTTGAGGAGCCTTGCGGCTCGGGAGTGTTCATCTTGGGGAGGGTTTCCCACTTAGATGCATTCAGCGGTTATCCCCGCGCGACATCGCTAACCGGCGTTGCGCCTGGCGGCACAGCCGGGACACGAGAGGTCGCTTCGTCCGGGTCCTCTCGTACT